>Ga0256404_1000259_pt1 | contig 136749 bp, 110 predicted proteins | sample RumenRJG_01DNA_FD_185990 | JGI IMG/M metagenome (GOLD analysis project Ga0256404, IMG submission 185990) | Bovine rumen microbial communities from Lethbridge, Alberta, Canada - RJG_01 | ecosystem: Host-associated > Mammals > Digestive system > Stomach > Rumen | place: Canada: Alberta... | reverse complement strand
GCCGTAGCACACGGCCGCCCCGACGGCGCAGAGTATACCTATCAGTTTGCGGTTCAAGGCATCAATCGGGTTGGTTGTCGAGCCATCCGTTGCGACCCATCGTGCCGTCCTTGCGGATGACGACGGAAGCAGCTTCACGCACACCCGAGGCGTTGCCCTCGTAGAGCTCCGCGCCGGTAATCTCCTGGGTGGACATGGCGTGCACCGCATCGACACCGCTGGGGTTGCCGTGGAGGAGGCTGTTGATATAGGCGATGCGCTTGGCACGGTCGTTGGCAAGCTTCACATCGTTCATGCTCTCGAATGCGCTGCGGGCCGGTGTCTCGCTGATGGGCGTGGGAGCCGGACGGGGCGTCTCGGCCACAGCAGGACGCGGGGCAGGAGCCTCGGCTACCACGGCTTCAGCCTCGGGAGCGGCCACAATGTGGATGTCGTCCACCATGGAGTCCACCTTCACCTCGGGCTTGAGGTTCACAGGCTGGACGGGCTGCTCAAACTCGATGAGGTCATCGTCGAGCACAAACACGCGGCTAACATGCGCAGCCACGTCGGCCTCGGCCTCATTGACAGGCTGGGCAGGGGCTTCGGCCTTCACGGCCTCCTGGGCGCGGTGGATGAGCTCGATGGCGAAGGGATCCTCGACCATAGGAGCCGGCTGGGGCTTGACTTCGTCCTTAGGCTCGTCCTTGGGCAGCTCGTAACGCTTCGGCTCCTCGGACACCAGGTTCGACTTTTCGAAACCAGTGGCGATGAGGATAACCTTGAGTTCATCTCCGAGACTCTCGTCGGGACCGGCGCCCCAGATGATGTCGGCCGTGCCGTCGGTCTTGTCGAGCACATAGTCCGTAATCACCTCCATCTCCTCCATGGTCATCTCGCGCTGCGAGGAATAGGTGAAGTAGAGAAGCACATTCTTGGCTCCGCGGATGTCGCTGTCGTCCAGCAGGACCGATGTCGTGGCGGCCTCGATAGCCTCCTGGGCGCGGTTCTCGCCTGCGCCGCTGCCGGTGCCCATGAGTGCCGTGCCGGAATGTTCCATGACGGTATTGACGTCTTGGAAGTCGCGGTTGACATAGGCGTTCTCGGTGATGATTTCGGCGATGCCTTTGGCAGCGGTGAGCAGCACATCGTCGGCTTTGCCGAACGACTCGCTGATGCGCATATTCTTTTCGGTCAGCAGCTTGTCATTATTGATAACGATAATGGAGTCCACATGCTTGCGCAGCTCTTCGATACCCTCTTCGGCCTGCTCGCGGCGACGGCGTCCCTCGAAACCGAAAGGACGGGTAACAATGGCCACCACAAGTATACGTTTGTTCTCATCGTTGTCGAGCTCTATGCTCTTGGCGATTTCGGCAATAACCGGTGCTGCACCGGTGCCGGTGCCACCGCCCATACCGGCGGTGATAAAGAGCATCTGGGTATTGTGGCTGATAGCTTCGCGGATATCATCGCGCTTGGCCTCGGCGGCCAGTCTGGCGCGCTCGGGCTTGTTGCCGGCACCCAGGCCGAGGTCGCCCAGCGGTATCTTATTGGGCACGGGACTGGCGTTGAGGGCTTTCATATCGGTGTTGCAGACAATGAAGTCGACACCCTCGATGCCCTGCTTGTACATGTGGTTGACGGCATTGCCGCCGCCACCGCCTACACCGATGACTTTGATGTAGGACGACTGCCCCTTGGGCGAGTCAAATGCAAAGAATGTGGCCTGTTGCGTGGGCTGATTGGCCGGATTTATGTTGTTTTCCATGTGCTTGTGTATTTCTATCTGATTGAATACTAATTGGTTATTCGAATATTACCACTCAAAAAGACATTGTAAAGATACGAACTTATTCCTGCTCAACGAGTCATATTACCAATTAGTTTTCAACAACTTAATTAACTACTCTATATTTTCGTCGAAGATTTCACCCAGTTTCTTCTCGATAGCGCCCCAGAAATCCTTGGGTCCCTTGCCTGGTTTAGCCTTCTTTTCTGGCTGTTTTGGCTTGGGTTCAGGGGCAGGCTCCAGGGCGGGCGTCTCCTCCATATCCTTGAAGAGGTCGGTCTTTCCCTTGGCGGTCTTGGACTCCCTGGCCCCCTCCTGCTCCGTCTTCTCGAGGCCGCAGATGACGAGGCCGATGCCGGTGGCATACATCGGGTGGGCAAGCTCTGTATACGAGACACTGTCCTTGTCAAGGTGTTCGGTGGGGATACCTATACGGGTATCAGTAGCGGTGATGAGTTCGCAGAGCTCCTTGATATTCTTCAGCTGGGCACCGCCGCCGGTAAGGGTGATGCCGGCGATGAGCTTCTTGTGGCAACCCGAGAGCTTGATTTCATAGTCTATCTGCTCCATAATCATCTTTGTGCGGGCATTGATGATGCTGGCAAGGGTCTTCATATATATCTCACGCGCATTCTGACTGCGGATGCCAGGGATGGAGATGATGTCATTTTCCGATACAGCCTGCACAAGACAGGAACCGAACTTCACCTTTAGACTCTCGGCCTGGCGCTTCATGATGTTGCAACCCTCGCGAATGTCGTTGGTGATGGCATTGCCGGCCAGGGGCAGGACTGCAGTGTGGCGTATGATGTCGTCGTGGAAGATGGCAATATCTGTAGTGCCACCGCCGATATCGACCATGGCCACGCCTGCATCGCGGTCGCCCTCGTCGAGCACCGCCTTGGCCGAAGCCACGGGTTCGAGCACGACACCCTTGATAGTGAGGCCGGCATCCTGGACGGCATACTTGATGAACTCGAGATGCTGCTTGTTGGCTGTAACCATGTGGAAGTTGGCCTGCAGCACCTTGCCGGCCACGCCGACGGGCGACACCTCGCGGCTGAGTTCCTCGCGGTCGACGATGAACTGTTGCGGAAACACGTGGATAATCTCCTCGCCGGGTTCGAGCAAGGTATTGTATTGTTCCGAAATGAGACGGTCCACATCCTCCTGTGTGATAAGACGATGTTCGGCAGGGATCATCACGCTGCCCTGCGAGGGGCGCGACTTGATGTGCTGACCGGCGATACCTACCCACACCTCGTCGATGTCTACATTGGCCTGGTCGGCGGCATCGTTGACGGCACGCTTGATGGACTCGGCCGTTTCGGCCACATTTTTCACCACACCGTGCTCGACACCCCTCGAGTCGGTCTTGCCAAAACCAAGGATTTTCACCTTGCCCGTTTCGCCCCGCATACCCACAAAGCAGGCAATCTTGGTGGTTCCGATGTCGAGGCCTACAATAAGTTCATGTTCCATAATGTGTCTGTATTTTTGATTTATTTCTTTGTGCAAACTACTTGTCCTTTGAATTTGAGGCTGATTTTGGAGTAGGTGTCCCAGCCGGCGCGGGGCATGCCCTTGCGGTAGAAAGCCACAAGGTTGGCGAACTTGCCGTCGAGGTCGTTGGCATCGCCCAGTTCCACCACGTGGTCGCCCACCTTGGGCACCATCATAATGTCGCCGTCGCGCTCGACGAATATCTGGTCGATGAGTTTGGAGTAGCGGCTTTCGGAGTCGAGGTAGGAGGCCACCTGCCAGAGGGCGGTGAGCTGTGCGTCGAGGCTGTCGGGGCGCAGGGGAGCCGTGAAGTCGCCACCGGCCACCAGCACGTTGCAGTTGCCCACGCGTGAGACGGGGAAGACGGCACCCTCGCGGTCGAGGTAGCGCTCGCGGTCGCCATGGAAAAGGCGAGCGATGGGTCGGCGCTGGTCGGCGCGCACCACCACACGGCCGCTGACGCTGACCGAGGCGCTGACATTGGTGAGGAACGGCACACGGCGCGCCGCCTCGGCCACGGCTTCGCAATCGACAGCCTTCACCTGCTGCTGCATCAGGGTGGGGAGTGCGGCAACCACACTGTCGACCACCGTCTGACCGGAGACCAGCACGGGGGTGGAGCCGTAGCGGATGTCGGCTTCGAGGCCACGCACCTGCGAGTTGGAACGCGACACGTTGAGCACCACTACCAGCACGGCCAGCAGCGCGGCACCCAATACAATGAGCGATATTTTGACAGAGCGTTTCATTTTCATAGCATAGTCTCTTTTAAAACAGCTTCCAGACGGGGCACCAGGCGGTCAATGTCGCCGGCACCGAGGGTGAGCACCACATCGGGGCAGAGGGCTGGGACGAGTTCGAGTGCCTGGTCGGGAGTGCAGAGGTATTTGGACATGGAGTCCATCTTGCGGAGCACCATCGAAGAGGTAACGCCGAGGATAGGCTTTTCGCGGGCAGGGTAGATGGGGAGCATGATGACCTCGTCGAGGGTCTGCAGCACCTGGGCGAAGCCATCGGCCAGGTCGCGCGTGCGGCTGTAGAGGTGGGGCTGAAAGATGCCGACCACACGCTTGCCCGGGTAGAGGTAGCGGACCGACTCGATGGTGGACTGTATCTCCTGCGGGTGGTGGGCATAGTCGTCGATATAGACGAGGTTCTTCTCGCGGATGCGGTAGTCGAAACGTCGCTGCACCCCGGTGAAGGTCTTGAGGCCGTGGCGCAGCTGGTACTGGTCGAGGCCGCAGGCGAGGGCGATGGCCGAGGCGGCGACGGCGTTTTCGACATTGAAGAGGGCGGTACCCTGCAACTCGAGGTCGTAGAGCACACCGTCGGGGGTGCGGAGGTCGAAGAAGAGGTTGCCGCCATAGGTGCGGACATTGATGGCGTAGTAGTCGGCCTCGACGCCACGGGCGGTATAGGTGAGGTGCGCGAGGGTCTGGTCGAGGAGGCATTCGCCATCGGCAGTGAGGAAGGAGCCGTCCTTGATGAGGAGGCGGCCCTCGGGGTCTACCTGCTTGGCGAACTGGAGGTACGCCTCGAGCATGTGGCGGTGGTCGCCGTAGATGTCGAGGTGGTCGGGGTCGGTGGCAGTGATGACGGCCATGTGGGGATGGAGCTGGAGGAAGGAACGGTCGTACTCATCGGCCTCGACCACGACGAGGTCGCTCTGCGGGTCGACGTGGAGGTTGGAGCCGAAGTTCTTGCTTATGCCGCCGAGGAAGGCGCTGCATCCGCAGGGGGCCTTGGCGAGCAGGTGGGCAATCATGGCCGAGGTGGAGGTCTTGCCGTGTGAGCCGGCCACGGCAATGCAGCGTTTGCCACGGGTGAGCTCGCCCAGCACCTGGGAGCGCTTCTGCATAGGCACGCCGCGCTGCACGAGGGCCTGGAACTCGAACGTGTCGGTGGGGACGGCGGGGGTGTAGACAACCAAATCGATATCGGAGGGTTGCAGGTCGGGGTTGTCGTCGAAGTGGACGGCGATGCCTTCGGCCTGCAGCTGGTCGGTGAGTGGCGAGGGCGTGCGGTCGTAGCCACACACGCGGTCGCCCCTGCGGTGGAAGAAGCGCGCGAGGGCGCTCATGCCGATGCCTCCTATGCCGAGAAAGTAGTAGTTCATGGGAGCAGTTTGTCTATTTGGTCAACAATTTTGTCGGCCGAGCCGCGGACGGCCATACGTGCAATAGCGGCGCACATCTCGCGGGTCTGCAGCGGCGAGTCGAAGAGTTCCTTGACGGTACGCAGACCCTGGGTGTGGCAGTCGGCGTCGCGCACCATGACAGCGGCGCCGCGGTCGACGAGAGCGAGGGCGTTTTTGGTCTGGTGGTCCTCGGCCACGTTGGGCGAGGGGATGAGCACCACGGGCTTGCCGACAAGGCAGAGCTCGGAGATGGCGATGGCGCCGGCACGCGACACGATGATGTCGGCGGCGGCATAGGCGAGGTCCATGCGGGAGATGAACTGGTGCACCTTGACCCACTGGCCCACGCCGGCCTTGTCCACCGCGGCGACGGCCTCGTCGTACATCCAGCGGCCGGTCTGCCACAGGACCTGTATGTTGTTCTCGCGGAAGAAGTGCAGGTGTCCGAGCAGCATCTGGTTGATGGAGCGGGCGCCGAGGCTTCCGCCGACGGAGAGCAGCACGCGTCCCTCGGGCTCGAGGCCGAAGTGGGCGCGACCCTCGGCAGCGGTGGCGCAGTTGTTCTCTATCATGTCGCGGACGGGGTTGCCGGTGAAGACGATTTTGTCCTTGGGGAAGAAGCGTTCCATGCCCTCATAGGCCACGCAGATGGTGCGCGCCCTGCGGGCGAGGGTCTTGTTGGTGAGGCCGGCGTAGGAGTTCTGCTCCTGGATGAGGGTGGGTATGCCGAGCGAGGCGGCGGCGTTGAGGGTGGGCTGACTGGCGAAACCACCCACACCGACCACCACGTCTGGCTGGAAGTCGGCCAGGGTTCGCTTCACCATGCGGCGGCTTTTCATCATCTTGAAAGGCAGCTGCAGGTTGCGGACGATGTTGGAGGGGGTGAGCTTGCGCTGCAGGCCGGCGATGGGCAGGCCCACAATCCGGTAGCCCGCCGCGGGCACCTTCTCCATCTCCATCTTGCCTTCGGCACCGACGAAGAGGATGTCCGCCTCGGGGTGGCGTGCCTTGAGGGCGTTGGCGATGGCGATGGCGGGAAAGATGTGTCCGCCGCTGCCTCCTCCGCTGATGATGACTTTCATGATGATGTTATGTTAATTTATACTAATTTTTAACCATTTTTTAGATTTTCTGTCCGTATTCTCTAGGGGAATGGTAGGGGATCTCTAGGGGAATACAAAGGCACTGGAAGGATATGGAAGCTTATGGAATGATAGGGGGGTCGACTTGGGGTTCGGGCGAGGGTTCGGGGAGGGGTTCCTTTTCGGAATCGGTATCGGCGGCGATGGACTGGATGATGCCCAGGCCGCAGCCGAGGAAGAGGTAGGCCGTGCCGCCGTAGGAGATGAAGGGGAGCGTCTGGCCGGTAACAGGCAGCACGCCGACGGCGACCGCCATGTTGGCCAGGGCCTGGATGTATATCATGGAGCCGAGGCCGATGACCGTGAGCGCGCCGAAGCGTCCCCGGCAGCGCCAGGCGATGCGTATGCAGCGGAAGAAGAAGAAGCTGTAGAGCAGGAATACGCCGATACCGCCCACCAGGCCCAGCTCCTCGAGGATGATGGCGTAGATGAAGTCGCTGTGCGCCTGGGTCATCAGGCGGGCATGGATGGTGTTGCCCGGCCCCACACCAATCACGCCACCACGGGCGATGGCCATGCGGGCCATGTTCTCCTGCGTGAGCGCCTCGGGGTCGGGATTGAGCCACGAGTGGACACGGTGGCCCCAGGTCTCGGAACGCTCGAGCAGCTGCTGTTCGGTCTTGGGGGTGCTGTCGGCCAGGAGCGAATGCTCGTAGCGGTAGTAGCTGATAGCCAGGAAAGCCACGACGGCCACCAGACCTATCAGCAGGAGGCGCCACCACCAGGTGCGGTTGACACCGCCGAAGTAAAGCATCAGGTAGCAGGAGATGGCGATAAGGGCAGCGGTGGAGAAGTTGGTCGGCAGCACAAACACCACCACCAGCACTATCGGCAGGAGCATCTGGATGAAGGTTCCCACATCGTCCAAGCCCTCCTTCCTGATGGCCATGAGGCGGGCCATGAAGAGGATGAGCGCCACCTTGGCCACCTCGGAGGGCTGGAACTGGCCTATGACAGGCACCGGCAGCCAGCGGCCGCCCGATTTTGCAACTATATCGCTATGGCTCAACTTGAGTGCCAGCAGCACTACCAGCAGCACCACCGACACCCACAGCGCCAGCACGGCAAAGCGCGAGAAGTAGCGGTAGTTGACGCGCGACAGGAAGAGGACCACTCCCCACGTAGCCGCCACAATCAGCAGATGACGGAAGAAGAACTCGGTGGGCGTTCGGGAGGCGAACTTGGAGGCTTCCAGACCAATGGCGCTGTAGACCTCCACCAGCGAGACGATGCCGAGGAGGAGGAAAAGCACCCAGAGGGTCTTGTCGCCACGGAATATGTTGGTCAGTTTCATAGGTTATAAATCATTGACTTCGCGGCAGAAGCTGGCGGCGCGCTCGTCGGCCGACTGCTCGGAGGGGCAGGCGGGCGAGTAGAGCACCTTGACATCGTCGGCCTCATAGTTGTAAGCATGGTGGAGGGCCTCGGCCATCGTGTCGCACGGCACTATCGAAGGCACCACGCCGTCGAAGGCGCTGTGCATGGCCTCGCTGTCGCCGCCGACGATGAGCAGCATGCGCACCTTGCGCAGGGCCGGCGGCACCAGGCGGCTGTAGTCCATCTCCTCCTGCGGCGCGTCGGCAATCCACACGATGCCGCCCTGCGTGCTTTCGAGGGCATACCACGTGGCATTGACCGAACGCGAGGCGGCATCGCACACATACTCGCGCCCACGGATGCGGGCCACAAACTCGAGGCGGTGGCGCGTGTCCTCCAGACGGTTGAAGCAGGCCCGCAGGGAGGCATTGCGAATCACCTTCAGTCGGTGGGCGTCGATGCCGGAAAGGCCAGTGTGTATTTTGTCGCGGCCTTGGGTGGCCAGGGTGTCTATTGTCATGATAATCTGTTGATAGGTTGATATGATATTTCTAACGCAGTTTGAGGGTCGACAGCGTGAAGATGGCCAACAGGATGGCGATGATGATGAAACGCATCACCACTTTTTCCTCGGCCATGCCCTTCTTCTGGTAGTGGTGGTGGAGGGGCGTCATGCGGAAGGGGCGCTTCTCCACCGGCACCACCTGGTCGGGCGGCAGGTTGTTGCGGCGGCGGTACGACTTGCAGAACGAGGTCTGGATGATGACCGAGAGGTTCTCCACCACATAGATGCCGCACAGCACAGGCAGCAGCAGCTCCTTCTTGATAAGCACGGCGAAGACGGCGATGATGCTGCCGATGGCCAGCGAGCCGGTGTCGCCCATGAATATCTCGGCCGGATGCGAGTTGTACCACAGGAAGCCCAGCGTAGCACCCACAAAGGCGGTGCTGAACACGGCCAGCTCGCCGATGTTGGGCAGGTACATGGTGTTGAGGTAGGAAGCCATCACCACGTTGCCCGACACCCACGCCAGCAGCGCCAAGGCGCCGCCGTTGACAGCCGCCACGCCGGTGGCGATGCCGTCGATGCCGTCGGTGAGGTTCGAGGCGTTGCTCACGGCGGTAACGATGAGGACAATGACCAGCACGTAGACCACCCACACCAGATCCTGTGCCCAGGGACCCATCCAGGTTACAAGCCAGGCGTAGTCGAACTCGTTGTTCTTCACAAAGGGGATGGTGGTGGTGGTGGAGCCGCTGATGCCGGGGTGGTGGATGATGAGCAAGCCCACCACAAGGCCCAACAGCACCTGCGCCAGCACCTTGTACTTGCCCGGCAGGCCGGCCTTGCCGCGGGTCTTCTTCAGGTAGTCGTCGAGGAATCCCACCAACCCCATCCACACCGTGGTGCCGAGCATCACCTGCACATAGATGTTGTCCAGCTTGGCGAAGAGGAGCGTGGGGACAATGATGGCGAAGAGGATGAGCAGGCCGCCCATGGTGGGGGTCTGCGACTTGAGGGCGGCGCCTTCGAGACCCAGCTCGGTGCGCACGTCGTCGGTCATACCCAGCCGGTTCTTCATGAAACGGATGAAGGGCTTGCCCAACAGCAGCATGACCAGCAGCGATGTAACCATGCTGGCGGCCGCACGGAACGAGATGTACTGGAACACACCCGCGCCGGGGAAGTCGAATGCTTTGTCGAGCCAATCAAACAGATAATATAGCATAACTCTTAATTCTTAACTATTAACTCTTAACTCTTAACTCTTAATTCTTAACTATTAACTCCCAACTCCTTTTCCAGCTCCTCCACATCGTCGAAATGCGAGCGCACGCCGTTCACCTCCTGATACTTCTCGTGCCCCTTGCCGGCCACGAGGATGATGTCGCCCTCGCGCGCCATGAGGCAGGCGGTGCGTATGGCCTGGCGGCGGTCGGTGATGCGGACGGTATGGCTGAGCTGCTCGGCATCGAGGCCCGCCTCCATGTCGTCCAGGATGGCGTCGGGCTGCTCGGTGCGGGGGTTGTCGCTGGTAAGCACCAGCTTGTCGCTCAACCGCTTGGCAATCCGTGCCATCTCGGGACGCTTGGTCTTGTCGCGGTCGCCACCGCAGCCCACCACGGTGATAATCTGCTGCGTGGGGCGGCGCAGGTCGCGTATGGTGTCGAGCACATTCTGAAGGGCGTCGGGCGTGTGGGCGTAGTCCACAATGGCGGTGATGCCGCGGCCGCTGACATACTGGAAGCGCCCGGGGGCGGGCTCCAGGAGCGACAGCTGGCGCAACGCCTCGGCCTGGGGCACGCCGCTCAGCACGGCGGCTCCATAAATGGCCAGCAGGTTGTAGGCATTGAAGCGGCCCACCAGGCGGCACCACACCTCATCGTTGCCGATGCCAAGCAGCATGCCGTCGAAACCTTCCTCTATTATCTTCCCATGGAAGTCGGCAGCCTGGCGCAGGGCGTAGGTCTTCACCGCGGCCCGCGTATTCTGCACCATGACGCGGCCGTTCTTGTCGTCCACATTGACCAGCGCCCACGCCGAGGCGGGAAGGGTATCGAAGAAACCCTTCTTGGCGGCGATGTATGCCTGCATGGTCTTGTGGAAATCGAGGTGGTCGTGGGTGATGTTGCTGAAGAGGGCGCCGGCAAACTCAAGGCCCGCAATGCGGCGCTGCACCACGGCGTGGCTGCTCACCTCCATGAAACAGTATTCGCATCCAGCCTCCACCATGCGGCAGAGCAGCTGGTTGAGCTCCAGCGCATCGGGCGTGGTGTGGCCGGCAGGCAGCTCCTCCTCGTCAATCTTGTTCACGATGGTGGAGATGAGGCCGGCATGGCGGCCCAAATGGCGGAAGAGGCGGTGCAGGAGGGTAACGGTGGTGGTCTTGCCGTTGGTGCCGGTGATGCCGACCAGTTTCAGCCTGCGCGAAGGGTGGCCGTAGAAGTTGGCGGCGGCCAGGCCGAGGGCCTCGCTGCTGTCGGGCACCACCACATAGGTGGCCTCAGGCGCATCCTTGGGCAGGTGCTGGCAAATGACGGCCACGGCACCGGCCTCGACGGCCTTGGCGATGTAGTCGTGCCCGTCCACCTGGGTGCCCGGCTGGGCCACAAAGAGGGTCCCCTGCGACACGCGGCGCGAGTCGAACTGGAGGTCCTTCACCTCCACCTCGGCGCTGCCTTGCACCTGGGCATCTATGCCTTTTATTATATCTTTCAGTTTCATGCGGTTCTTTCTTATTTCATGGTGAGCACGACGGTGGTCCCCTGGGCGGCCTGTCCTTTGACCGATTGGTTGAACACACGGCCGTAGCCACGTACCCGGGCGCGGTAGCCCATCGACTGCAGCAGCTCGACGGCATCCTTGGCGGTCATGCCGTAGCAGTTGGGCACCTTGCCCTCGACAGGGGCGTAGGGGATATAGGTGGCCTGGGTGCTGTCGGTGGCGGGCTGGTAGGAGACCCAGCGGCTGTCGGGGTCGGCCGTGCGGTAGGGAACGCGGAGCAGTTTGTAGATATCGGCCAGGTAGGTCTGGTCGCCCTTGGCCACGGTAGGACGCTGCAGGGCTTTGGCGCTGTCCTCCTCAAGCGTGGGCCACACCGACTTCACGCCGCCGTCGCTCAATCGCTTGTCGATGGCCACCACACAGTCGGCGATGGACTTGAACACCTCGGCAGCCTGACGGCCAAAGTAGGGGATGTCCTCCACCACCACCAGGCAGGTGTAGCGCGGATTCTCCGAAGGGAAGAAGCCTGCGAACGAAGCATTGTAGCGCTTGCGGTTGGAATAGCTGAACACCGACGTGCCAGTCTTGCCGGCAATGCCGTAGGTGTTGTTCTTGATATTGTTGCCGGTGCCGTTCTCGACCACATTTTCCAGCAACTCGCTCATCAGCCTGGCGGTGCTGCGACTGCAGATGCTGGGGTTGAGCACCACCGGCTTCACCTCGCGCTGGCGGCCATTCTCGTCGACCACTGCTCGGCAGAAGAGGGGCTTCACCATGCGGCCACCGGCCCCAAGGGCGTTGTAGAAGGTGATAAGCTGCAGGGGCGACACGCGGGTTGAATAGCCGTAGCAGAAGTTGAGGAAGTCGCGCTTTGACTGATGCAGGTCGTTGATGTACGAGCGATATTCCCTGGCCTTGACGTCGGGGTTGATGTTGGCGTAGGGGAACATGCCCTCCACCAAGTGGCGCAGCGTATCGCGCCGGGTGGAATAGAGCTGCCACCCGAGGTCGCACATACCCACATTGGACGACTGCTCGATGACACGCTTGAGGCTCAGCGAGTCCCAGTCGCCATGGTCGTCCTTGATTTCGCCGTTCACGCCGCCGAAGTTCTTGTAGCGTGCCGGCAGCCGCAGGGAGGTGTCGATTTTCACCTGCGAGTCTTCGAGCATGGCGGTGAGGATGACCGTCTTGAATGTGGAGCCGGGTTCATATACGTCGCTGACGGCCACATTGCGGTCGCGCACCTCGCGGTAGTCGTGCCGCAGGGTGTCGACAGCCAGGTTGGCACAGGCCAGCACATAGCCGGTCTCCATCTCCATCAGTATGGCGCAGCCGGCCGTGCCGCCGTACCGGCGCAGGGCCTTGCGGAGCGAGCTCTCGGCGATGTCCTGGTAGCGGGTGTCGATGGTGGAGACGATGTCGCGGCCGTCCACCTTGTTCTGCACCACGATGGTATCCACCTTGTCGCCATCGGTGCGCTGGGGAATTTCCTTGCGCTCGCGCGGCTCGTCGGGCAGCCAGATACCTTTGGTGAGGCGACGGCAGAGGGCGATGCCGTCCTGGCCGCGGAGGATGCTGTCGTAGTATCCCTCGAGACCAGTGAAGTTATGCTTGTTGTTCTCGAACCCGATGGTGTTGCCGGCCAGGTTGCCATAGATATGGGCACGCACCTGGCGCTGCACACTCTGCCCGTCAACCTTGGCCACTACACCCCGCCCCCAACCGGGCAGGCGCTTGATGGTGAGCCATGTGGAGTAAGGAATGGACAGGGGATAACCCTTGGGCGAGCGCAGCACCGCGAAGCAGCGGCTGGGATTTTCCTTGGCGCGCTCGAGGGCGATGCGGTTGCGGTAGTGGTCGGCAGGGTACATCGGCACCGCCTCGTGCAGCAGAAGACTGACGGTGTCCAGGTAGCGGTGGAAACTCGAGTCGGGGATGCCGCTCTCCAAGGGCTCGCCCTTCTTGTTGAGGCGGGGCTTGCCCTTGTTGTCGAGCACTATGGTGTCGAGTAAGTCCAGGTAGAGGTAGCACTCCGTAACCGTGGTGGCCAGTATCTTGCCGTCGCTCGAGTAGATGTTGCCTCGGCGCGCGGAATTGGTCTGCAGGATGGACTCGCGCTTGTTGCCTAGCTCGCGCCACATGTCGCCCTGCACAAACTGTATCTTGACGGTGTTCGCCACGATGGCTGTGCCCAGGCCCAAGGTGAGCACCAGGTAGAGCACCACCACTCCGCGGGTCATCCGTTTGTCTTTCTTATGTTCGTCGTTGCTCATTTCGCTTTTCTATATTTCGTAGGGCGGGCCCGAGGTGATGCCCACGCCGGTCTGACTGAGATCCTCGACTATCTGCGATATCTTGACACTCTTCTGGTACTGCTGCTGCATCTGTATGCGGTGCTCGCGCAGGTCGTTGATGCGCTCCATGACAGCCATCTTCTCGCGGCTGAGGCTTTCCACACGGTAGCGGTTGGCCACGATGAGCAGCAGGAACAACAGACACAACATCAACAGCGGTATCTGCTTCAGCACCAGGTTGTCGGCCAACAGGTCGCCGCCCAGCACCTTGCCCACACCGCGCATCGCCTTGCTGCCTTTGGTGGGTTTGGATTCCTCCTGCGATGCCTCGGGTTCGGCCTCGCCCGTCGCGGTATCGTCCACCACCGGCGACTGCACCTCGGCCTCGAGGCCCTCTTCGACCACCTTTTCTCTGAACCTGTTTCCCATACTAGTCTTCTATCTCCATATTTTATATTATACCTTTATATTATTAGCTCTTGTTTCTCAACCGTCCCACCCGGAGCCGTGCGCTGCGGGCGCGGCTGTTCTGCATCACCTCCTCGTCGCTGGCCTGCAGCGCCTTGCGCACCACCGGCTCCATCGGCGACAGCAGGTTGCCGTAGAAGTCCTTCTCCTCCTCGCCCTCGAAGTTGCCGCAGCGCAGGAAGTTCTTCACCAGCCGGTCCTCGAGCGAGTGGTAGCTGATGACCACCAGCCGCCCCTCCACCGAAAGCAGTTGCTGCGCTTGCTGCAGCATCTCCTTCAGGGCCTCCAGCTCGCCGTTCACTTCGATGCGCAGCGCCTGGAAGAGCATGGCCAGGTACTTGTTCTCCATGCCGCGCGGCAGGTGCCGCGAGACGGCATCCTTCAGCTCGCCGGTGGTCCGGATGCCCCCGGTCTCCGACTTCCGCCCCCTGAACTCCACGATGGCCCTGGCCATCTGCCGCGCGTTGGGCAGCTCGCCATAGAGCCTCAGCAGGCGCGCCAGCGCCTCCTCGTCGAGGCTGTTCACCAGGTCGGCCGCCGTCGTCTCGCCGCGGCGGTCCATGCGCAGATCCAACGGCCCGTCGAACCGCGTGGAAAAACCGCGCTCGCCCTCGTCGAACTGGTGGCTGCTCACCCCCAGGTCGGCCAGCACACCGTCGACCTGCCGCACGCCGTAAAGTCGCAGGAAGTTGCGCAGGTGGCGGAAGTTCTCGTTGATGAGCGTAAACCGCTGGTCGTCAATACTGTTGCGCAGCGCATCTTCGTCCTGGTCGAAGGCGAAGAGCCGCCCCTCGGGACCGAGACGCCCCAAGATGGCGCGCGAATGGCCACCGCCGCCGAAAGTAACATCGACATAAGTCCCGTCGGGCTTGATATTCAGCGCCTCCAGGCTCTCGGCCAGCATCACCGGCACATGGTAATCATACGTCCTATTCTCCATCGGCATCGCTCTGGCTTAGGCCGAGCAACGCCTCTGCACGTTGGGCAAAGTCACCGCCGGCGGTGTTCATACGGTCGTAGGCTGCGCGGTCCCAGAGCTCGATGAACTTGCCGGTCGATTGCAGGACAACCTCCTTGGCCGTCGCTATCACGTGCTTCTGCTCGGCGGGTACCAGAAGGCGGTCGTTCGAGTCCAGCTCGATGATATTGCCCTCGGTCAGCTTGCGCAGCAACTCGCGGTCTTCGCGGCGGTAGGGGTTGAGCATCCCTTGGAGCTTCTCCACTTCCTCCCTGAAACTGGCATAGGTCCACAGCTCTAGGCACTCGGCATAGACGCTCTGCCGAATCACAAAACGACCATCCTCGTCCTCCAACTGCCTCTTCAACGCAATTGGGAACTTGAAACGACCGTTAGAATCGATTCTACAGTACTCTTTACCAAGTATTAACGCCATTTTTGCCTATAATTTTTCAGGTTGTAAAATTACGAAGAATATTCCAATTTCTGCCAAAAAGTTCCTTTTTTTGTTTTTTTTAACCAATTTTTGTTGTTCATAACCATAAACGAATTTCCACAGAAAAAGTTTCATATCCTGAAAATTATTTTCCAGAACACTGACATACAACCTCTTGCATGCCACAAAAGGCATTCCATACCCGTATTATACACACGGGCGTGCCTGTTGATAACTTTTCGCCCTCCGCCGTCAGCCGCCAACCTCTCCCCACCCCCTCCGGGCGGCCTCCCCTCCCACCCCCGAAGAGAGGAAGAAGAGAGGAAGAAGAGGGTCCATCTACATCACTGAAAACCACCCGATTGCGAACAGACAATTTCGAGCCGTTTTTCCACTTTTTCACCCTCCCGTACCGTGGAATTAAAATAAATTTTGCCACATGCTCCAAACTTTGTATATTTGCAATCGCTCAATCAGTAAAAAAAAGAACCAAAGGAAATGAAAATCAAAACACTAGCAACCGCACTGGTATTCCTTGCCCTCTTCTCCGAACTCCCCGCCCATGGCCAAACCTCACAAGGTGCTATCCAATCCACTTCCGGCACCGATTTCTGGGTAACCTTTCTCAACAATGACGACACCCCTTCCCAAGCCGTCCTTTCGGTCATTGCCACTGCCCCGCATAATGCAACCCTTACCGCCACCAACCCACAGAGCGGATGGACAACTACCGCCGCTCTGACTGCCGGCGACAAGGTGCAAATCACATTCCCGACCAATTCCACTCTCCCTTCAGGCCAACCCCATGCCCTGGGCTACCACATCACCTCCGACCAGCCCGTTACCCTTTTCGCCTGCAACTACAAAGAAGGCTCCTGGGATTTCTGCAACGTGTTGCCCGCCAGTGTTCTTTCCGACACCTACCTCATACAGAGCTACCCCAACAACAGCGACCACCCCGACAACGTGGCCTTTGTGGCCACCGAGGATAACACCATACTCACCATGACGCTGCCTTGCACTGTTACCCAACTCAGCCAGCCGGTAGGCAGCCTCTTCACCGTTACGCTTGCCGCAGGCCAGTCGGTGATGTTGAGGGCCAACCAGAACGGCAACTTCTCCGGGATGCAGGTCTCCTCCAACAACAAGCCCTTCGCATGTTTTCAAGGCTGCGGCTCCGGACGTGTAGGATCAAACGCCACCAACACTGGCCGCGACCATTTCTTTGAGCAGGCCATGCCCGTAACGATGTGGGGAACCAAGTTTGTGGCTAACTCCACCCTGAACAGGTATGAAGGGGATCGCATCCTCGTAACTGCCGGGCACGACAACTGCGCTGTGTCGGTCAACGGGACCCTCGCCACTACCCTCAATTCCGGCCAAAGCTACGAGGTGCAGCTATTGTCCAACAGCACCGCCTATATCACCACCACCCAGCCCGCCTATGCCTGCCTCTACATGGTCAGCTACGCCAACGGGGGAAGTCTCGGCGACCCGGGAGCGGCCACTTTGCCGCCTGTAAACCGTTGGATTAAGCATAGCGACTTCATCATTCACCAATGCAACAACGACCCTTGGAACTCATTCTACATCACCGAGACCTACCTCAACATCGTGGCGCAGAACTCGGCAGTGGGCACATTGACCCTTGACGGGCAAGTGGTTCCCGCCTCCTCCTTCGCTGCCGTCCCTGGCACCGCATACAGCCAGGCGCGCCTGAACCTCGCCTTTGGTGCCCATGTCATTGACAGCCCGGAAGGCACCTTCTCTGCCCGCGCCTATGGCCTGGGGTCGTGGGTGGGATTTGGATACAATATCGGACTGAACATTGCCGAGGAAGAACCTGCAGAGCCCATCCGCGACACCGTGGAGTACCGCGACACCACCTGCCTCGGCACGCTGTATTCGGGCTATGGATTCACCTTCGACGCCTCGCGATGCAGCCCGGGAACGTTCCACCTTTGGGACTCCGTGGACTTGGGCGACACGCTGCGCTGGACGGTGCTGCACCTGGAGGTGCTGCCCACCGTGGAGACCCTCGTGGAGGTCTCGCTCACGGCGGGCGATACCCTTGCCTTCGCCGACACCCTGCTGACACAAATGGGCGAATACCGCTTTACATACACCGCGGCCAATGGTTGCGATTCAGTGGTAGTGCTGCGCCTTACCTACGAGTTGATCCGCGACACCGTGGAATACCGCGACACCACCTGCCTCGGCACGCTGTATTCGGGCTATGGATTCACCTTCGACGCCTCGCAATGCAGCCCTGGCACGTTCCACCTGTGGGACTCGGCGGTCGTGGGCGACACCCTGCGCTCCATGGTATTGCATCTTGAAGTGCTGCCCACCGTGGAGACCATCGTGGAGGTCTCGCTCACGGCGGGCGACACCCTTGCCTTCGCCGACACCCTGCTGACACAAATGGGCGAATACCGTTTTACTTACACCGCTGCCAATGGTTGCGATTCTGTGGTAGTGCTGCGCCTTTCCTACGAGTCGACCAGCATCACCGCCAGCGCCGACGACATCTGCCCTGGCGACAGCGTGGAGCTGACCGCGCAGGGGACACTCGTCTTCCACTGGAGTGCCACGCCGCCCGATCCAACGCTGGCCTCGCAGCAGGGGCGCAACCCCATCGTGGTGCACCCCACGACGACCACCACCTACATCCTCGCCGATGCCACCGGCAACACCATCGCGAGCCATACCGTGGGTGTGGCGCCGACGCCGGTGATCTGCATCGAAAACAGCCGAAAATGCATCGACTTCGACCATCCAGTAGTAACAATGCGCGACTGCTCGGAGGGGCGCCACAGAACAACATGGGACTTCGACGACGGGGCTCACTTCACCGGCGAGCGCATGCGCCGCATCGTACCCTACCCGCTGCCCGACAGCGTCGCAGTAACCATGACCTCGTGCAACCGATGGGGCTGCTGCGCCGACACGACGGTGGTGATGCCCACATGCACCCTCTCGGTATGGTTCCCCAACATATTCACCCCGGACGAGGCGACCAACAACCGCTTTGGCTGCGTAACCACCTACGAGGTGGTAGAGTGGGACCTGCGCATCTTCAACCGCTGGGGACTGCACGTCTGGAGTACGCAGGACATCACCCAGCCATGGGACGGAACGCACGACGGGACACCTGTGAAACAGGAGGCATACATCTACCAGTGGAGCCTGCGCGACGCCGAGAACCGCTTCCTGCACGGCGTCGGTACGGTAACACTCCTGCGGTGAACAAGACGGTAGGAGGACGGTAGGGGTTCCCTAGGGGAATACATAGGCCCTTTCCCATTATTTCCCATCGATGGGGAAATAGGGTTACTTTTGCATAAGCAACCCCTGTTTTGAAAAAAAAGTTGTATCTTTGCACTTTCGAAAATATATATAAACGAACAATAAAAACAATTTAAAACAATGAAAATTCGCACTTTAGTACTCGCGTTGGCCTTCAGCCTGGTGCTGCCCAACGCCGCCCGTGCCGACGAAGGCATGTGGCTCCTGTCTCTCATCGGCAAGAATTACACCGACATGCAGCGTGCCGGTTTCAAGCTGACACCCGAAGACATCTACAGCATCAACCGCTCCTGCCTCAAGGACGCCATCGTCGGCCTCGGCAATGCAGGCCAGCCTTTCTGGCACTTCTGCACTGGCGAGATTATCTCCAAGCAGGGCCTGATGAGCACCAACCACCACTGCGGCTACGGCAAGATTCAGGAACACTCCACCGTCGAGCACGACTACCTGCGTGACGGTTTCTGGGCCTACACCAAGGACCAGGAACTGCCCAACCCCGGCCTCACCGCCTCCATCCTTGTCCGCATGGAGGACGTTACCGACAAGGTGAAGGAAGTCATCACCGACGACATGAGCGAGGAAGACCGCGAGGCCGCCATCGAGAAAATCTCCGAGCAGCTGTCCGCCAAGGCCACCGAGGGCACCCTCTACAACGCCACGGTGAAGCCCATGTTCAACGGCAACCAGTTCTTCCTCTTCGTCCACATCATCTACCGCGACGTGCGCCTCGTCGGTGCCCCTCCCTCGTCGATGGGCAAGTTCGGTGGCGACACCGACAACTGGTCCTGGCCCCGCCACACTTGCGACTTCTCCCTCTTCCGCATCTACACCGCCCCCGACGGCACCCCGGCCGACTACTCGACCGACAACGTGCCCCTGCAGCCCAAGCACTCCCTGCCCGTCAGCGCCGGTGAAATCAACGACGGCGACTTCGCCATGGTGATGGGCTTCCCCGGCACCACCGACCACTTCCTCACCTCCTACGGCCTCGAAGAGACGATGGAGATTACCAACAAGCTCGTCTACGAAATCCGTACCGTCAAAATCAACATCCTCCGCGAAGAGATGGCCGCCGACCAGGCCACCCGCATCAAGTACGCCTCCAAGTACGCCTCCTGCTCCAACTACTGGAAATACAGCAACGAGCAGAACAAAGCCCTCGCCAACCTGAACACCATGGGCATCAAGAAGGATGTCGAGCGCGAATACATGGACTGGGCCCGCAAACAGCGTAATCCCAAATACAGCCGCGCCCTCGACCTCATCGCCAACGGCTACGCCGAGCGCCGCACCGCCGAAGAGGCCAGCCTCTACCTGCGCGAAGGTCTGCTGAGCGGCCCCGAGCTGCTGCTGCGCGCCTTCCGCATCGGCAACACCTTCGAAGCCATCCAGGATCCCCGCTACGACCAGATGCGCGACCAAATCATCGAAGGCATCCGCACCTCGGCCGCCGACTTCTACAAGGACTACAACCCCCAGACCGAGAAGCGCGTCATGACCGGCCTGCTCAACTACGTCTACGCCCACATGGGCGAGGACTACATGCCCCAGTTCCTCCTCAACGCCGGCAAGAAAGGCAAAGGCGACTTCACCAAATACGTCGACGACATGTTCAAGAAGTCGGTATTCGCCACCGAAGAGAGCTTCGCCAAGTTCATGGAGAAGCCCGACCTCAAGAAACTGCAGAAAGACCCCGCCTTCATCGCCGGCAAGGAAACCTACGAGAGCTACCGTGCAGTCAATGAACTCGGCAGCAAAGAAACCAAGGACGGCCTCGAGCGCGGCATCCGCGACTTCACCGACGGCATCCTCCAAATCAACGATAAGAACGGCAAACTCATGTCGCCCGACGCCAACAGCACCATCCGCCTCACCTACGGCAACGTGATGAGCTACGACCCCAAGGACGGCGTCTCCTACCACTACTACACCACCATGAAGGGTATCATCGAGAAGGAAGGCCCTGTGGGCGACGAGTTTGAGGTGCCCACCCGCCTCAAGGAACTCTACGCCAAGAAGGAGTTCGGCCGCTACACCAACCGCCGCGGCGAGCTGCCCACCTGCTTCATCACCAACAACGACATCACCGGCGGCAACTCCGGCTCGCCCGTCATCGATGCCCGCGGCCGCCTTATCGGCCTGGCCTTCGACGGCAACAGCGAGGCCATGAGCGGCGACATCGACTTCGAGGAGAACCTGCAGCGCTGCATCTGCCTCGACAGCCGCTACATGCTCTGGGTCATCGACGTCTACGCCGGTGCCAAGAACCTGATTGAAGAAATGGACATCGTCCGCTAAACAATGAAACAAGTCCAGCGACAGCAACTGCAGCAGAAGTTTTCACCGCAACAGATACAACTGATGCGTCTGCTGCAGTTGCCTGTTACTGACCTGGAACAAGCCATCAAGGAGGAGATTGAGAAGAACCCCCTCCTCGACGCCGAAGCACCCGCCAATACCGACAACCTGGACGACATCGTCTCGGCCTCGGACAACGACCGCTCCGACTGGGACAGCGACGAGGATGACTTCGGATACGACTACCGCGAGTACATAGAGCGAGACCCCAACATCCGGCAGCACGAGTTCATCGTGGCCGACAGCAGCTCCTTCGCCGACCGGCTCACCTCGCAGCTTGTCAGCCGCGACCTCAGCGACCGCCAACAGCGCATCGCCACCGAGCTTATCGGCTCGCTCGACGATGCCGGCTACCTGGCCCGCGACATCGACCTGCTGACCAACGACCTGGCCTTCCGCCAAGGGATCGACGCCTCGCGCGAGGAAGTGCTTGACGTGCTCCGCATTGTCCAAAGCCTCGACCCGCCCGGCATCGGTGCCCGCAACCTGCAGGAGTGCCTCCTGCTGCAACTGCACCGCATGGAGCACTCGGCGGTGGTCGACAACGCCATGAAGGTGGTGGAGAAGCACTTCGACGACCTGGCCAACCACCGCTACGAGCGCATCTGCTCCACCCTGGGCATCAGCCAGGAAGAGCTGGAGGAGGCTGCCGCCTTCATCCGCCGCCTGAACCCCAAGCCCGGCAGTTCGGAGGCCGAAAGCGACCTCACTGCCCAGATATTCACCCCCGACATCATCCTGCAACAGCACGAAGGACAACTCTCGTTCTACCTCAACGACGGCAACCTGCCACGCCTATCGCTCAACACCTACTACACCGACCTCCTGGCCGAGATGGAGAAGAGCAAAGGCGACCGCGAGACCATCCAGTTCCTGCGCTCGAAGCAGGCCGACGCGCAGGGATTTATCGACCTGCTGCAACAGCGCCACGACACCATCGTGCGCATCATGCGCTACCTCATCCGCCACCAGCGCCGATTCCTGCTCACCGGCGACCCCGACCAGATGCAGCCCCTGCGCCAGCGCGAAGTGGCCGAGGCCACGGGCTTGGACATCAGCACCGTGAGCCGCATGGCCAACAGCAAATACCTTCAGACCGACTTCGGCACCATACCACTCAAGGACTGCTTCTCCAAGGGCATGATGGGCGAGGATGGCGAGGAGGTGTCGGTCGAAGCCATCAAGCAGCACCTCTCCGACGCCATCGCCGCCGAAGACAAGCAGGCACCGCTCTCGGACGATGCCCTGGCCAGCCTGCTTAAATCCCAAGGCTACCCGCTGGCACGGCGCACCGTGGCCAAGTACCGCGAACAGCTGGGCATCCCCGTGGCCCGCCTGCGGCGGGCCCTCATCCTGCTGCTCATCCTCCTCGGCGGCCTGGGCTCCGTCGAAGCACAGCAGTCCTATTTCGACTCACTCATCGCCGTGCGCATGGAACGCGCCAAGAATCCGCCCAAGGTGGTCAAGAAGGTGGATCCCAACAAGCCCAAACCCACAGCTGCACCCGAGCGCAAGCCCGTCCATCCCACCCCTGCCGCCAAAGACACCGCTGCGGCCAAGCCTGCCCTCGACCGTGCCATGGTGCCCCTTTGGTACGACGCCTTTCCCCAACACCGCGTCAACCCCCATGGGCGCACACAACTCGACATGCTGCCCGACGAGATTATCCTCCGACTAGCCACCGACACTGCCGACTTCTGCTTCCCAGTGAAAAAGACGAAGTCCTCCAACTACGGCTGGCGCTGGCAGCGCGGGCACCACGGCGTAGACATAGCCCTCAACACCGGCGACCCCGTCCATGCCGCTTTCGGTGGCATCGTGCGCGTGGCGGCACGCATGGGCGGCTACGGCAACTGTGTCGTCGTGCGCCACCCCAACGGCCTGGAGACCCTTTACGGGCACCTCTCCAAAATCAACGTGCAGCCCCACCAGCAGGTGGAAGCCGGCGAGGTGTTGGGCCTCGGCGGCAACACCGGCAACAGCACCGGCCCGCACCTGCACTTCGAATGCCGCTTCCTCTACCAAACCTTCGACCCCGAGTGGATACTCGACTTCGACAACTACACCCTCCGCACCCGCCGGCTGCACCTCAACAAGAGCTATTTCGGCATCCGCAAACCCAGTGCAGGACAAGAGTCGCACTACAAGCCCGATGCCAGCCAAATAAAAGAAATGCCCAAAGGCAAACGCCGCCCCGCCACAACAACCAATACATATAATATAAAAGACTTCTAAACTCCATCCCCCATGAAAAAGACCAACCTCTCCGACTACGACCTCAACACTGTCCCCAACGGCGAAAAGTACACCATCGCAGTGGTGGCTGCCGAGTGGAATCCGCAGATTACGGACAAGTTGCTCCATGGCGCTGTGGACACCCTGCGCGAACATGGTGTAAAGGAGGGCAACATTCTTGTCCAGCGCGTGCCCGGCACCTTCGAACTTTCATCGGCGGCCGACACAATATTGTTCAACAACAACAAAGTGGACGCCGTCATCTGCATCGGCTGCGTTATCCAAGGCGAGACACGCCATTTCGAATTCATCTGCCAAGCGGTGTCGCAAGGCATCACCAACGTATCGCTCAAATACCACCAGCCCGTCATCTTCAGTGTCCTCACCTGCGACACAATGCAGCAAGCCATGGACCGCGCGGGAGGGCACCATGGGAACAAGGGCGTGGAGGGCGCTGTAACGGCCCTCAAGATGTGCCGATTCATGGATAACGTAGCCAGCAAAAGAACGCGCACAATGAACAAGATTGCAGACCGAGTGAGAATCTGACCATGCGAGTAGTATTCCTAGGCACCCCCGACTTTGCCGTCGCCTCACTCGACGCCATCCACTGCTCCAGCCACGAGGTGGTGGCCGTGGTAACTGTGCCCGACCGACAGGCAGGGCGCGGACAGAAGGTCATCTTCAGCCCCGTCAAGCAGTATGCCCTCGACCACCAGCTGCCCCTGCTGCAGCCCGAACGCCTGCGCGACCCCGAATTCCTCGAGACCCTGCGGGGCTACCAGGCCGACATCTTCGTCGTCGTGGCCTTCCGCATGCTGCCCGAAGCGGTGTGGAACATGCCGCCCCACGGCACCTTCAACCTCCACGCCTCGCTCCTGCCGGCCTACCGCGGCGCGGCACCCATCAACTGGGCCATCATCCGCGGTGAAGAGCGCACCGGCGTAACCACCTTCCTGCTCAACCACCAGATTGACGAGGGGCACATCCTGCTGCGCGCCGAGACCCCCATCACCCCCGACGACAACGCCGGCACCCTGCACGACCGGCTGGCCGAGATGGGTCGCGACCTCGTGGTGCGCACCCTCGACGGCCTGGCCGCCGGCACCCTCACCCCCACCCCCCAGCAGGGCACACCCACCACGGCACCCAAAATCTTCAAGGAGGACACCCGCATCGACTTCGGCCAACCCGGCCAGCGCGTGGTCGACTTCATCCGCGGCCTCGCCCCCTACCCCGCCGCCACGCTGACCCTCCGCTCGCCCGAGGGCGAAGAGGTGCCGTTCAAAATCTACAAAGCCACATTCACGCCCGCCCCGACAGGCACTGCAAAAGCCCTCGCATGCGATGGAAAAAAGACCCTAAAAATCAGCACAAACGATGGTTTTGTCAACATTTTGAGCCTGCAAATGAGCGGAAAACGGAAAAATAACGTCGAAGAATTCCTTTGCGGGAAAAATATAAGTAATTGGGAATTAGTCGATTAGCAAAAGCACCTTAAATTTTACTAAAAAAATTTGAAAAAAAATTTGGTGCAAACAAAAAAAAGTTCTTACATTTGCAGCGTGATTAATCGACAAGAAACCAAACATTTAATAACCCATTAAAACCCCAATCAACATGAACAAAACCGAACTTGTTAATGCAATGGCCGACAAAACCGGCATGACCAAAGTTGCCGCCAAACAGGCTATGACCGCTTGCTTCGAGACCATCCAGGAGCAGCTGAAGAAGGGTGAGAAAGTTACCCTCATTGGCTTCGGCACCTTCAGCGTTGTGAAGCGCAAAGCCCGCACCGCCAAGAACCCCCGCACTGGCAAGCCCGTCAAAGTGGCCGCCAAGAAGGTCGCCAAGTTCAAAGCCGGCAGCAAGCTCATCTAAGCTTACTGTTTGACAGTCTTTAGAACTGGAGCCTGCTTCGGCAGGCTCCTTTTTTTTGTGCCAAAACTTAACAAAAACGTAACAGGGAGGTAAGCATATTATATGTACTTTTGCAGTCGGAAATTAATATAAAAGAGCTATGTCTGCAACAGATATCATATTCATTGTCTTGAATTTAGCCGGTGCGCTGGCCGTGTTTCTCTTTGCTATGAAACTGATGAGCGAGGGCCTTCAGAAGATAGCGGGCTCGAGGATGAGGGCGGTGCTGAGCCGTTTCACGGGGAAACCTGTAAGCGGCATCCTGACCGGCACGGTGGTAACGGCGGCCATCCAGAGCTCGTCGGCCACGACGGTGATGGTGGTGAGCTTCGTCAACGCCGGCCTGCTCTCGCTGGCGGGTGCGGTGGCGGTCATCATGGGCGCCAATATCGGCACCACGGTTACGGCGTGGATTATCACCCTTTTCGGCCTGGGCGGCAGCGCGGAGGGTTTCAGCCTGCCGATGCTGCTGGCCACGGTGAGCCTTTTCTTTATCTTTTCGCACAAGGACCGCATGAAGTCCATCGGCCAGTCGGTCATAGGTCTGGCGCTGTTGCTTATCGGCATGGACCTGCTGCAGGCGGCGATGCCGAACCTGGAGGAGTACCCTGCCTTCCTGCAGGCGCTGGCCACGATGAGCGACTACGGCTTCGGCTCAATACTTCTGTTCATCGTCATCGGGGCCTTGCTGACCTGTCTGGTGCAGGCGTCGGCGGCGGTGATGGCCATCACGCTGGTGATGTGCTACAACGGCTGGATAGGGTTCGATGTGGCGGTGGCGCTGGTGATGGGTCAGAACATCGGCACCACCATCACGGCCAACCTGGCGGCCATGGTGGCCAACACGGCCGGCAAGAAGGCCGCGCGCGCGCACCTGGTGTTCAACGTGGTGGGTGTGCTCATCACGCTGGCGGTCTTCTCGCCCCTGATGCGCCTCATCGCGCAGCTGACCGAGGGCATCACCGGCTGCAGCCCCTACGCCCCGGTGAGCGACGCCGACTACAACCGCGAGTCGGTGCCGATGGCCATCTCGCTGTTCCACACGGTGTTCAACGTCGGCAACACGGTCATCCTTGCCTTTTTCATCCCGCAGATCCTGCGCATTGTGGACTGGATGGTCAAGAGCAAGGACGAGGAACGCACGGAGGACGACTTCCGCCTGACCTATATCGAGGGCAACTGGCTCTCGACAGCCGAGCTGAACCTGCAGAGCGCGAAGAGCGAAATCGAGGAGTTCTCCAAACGGGTGCTGCGGATGTACACCTTCCTGCCGGGGCTGCGCACGGCCGAGAGCGAGGAGGAGTTCGACGGCATCATGCAGCGCATCACCAAGTACGAGGACATCACCGACCGCATGGAGCTCGAAATCGCCAAGTTCCTCACCCGTGTCGGCTCGGGCGACGTCAGCCAGCACGCCTCCGAACGCATCAGCACCATGCTGCGCATCATAGACAACCTGGAGTCCATCGGCGACACCATCTACCAAATCGCCATGACGCGCAAGAACAAGCGCGAGGACGCCGTCCACTTCGACGCCGGGCAGAACGCCAACCTGGAGCACATGCGCGAGCTGGTGGAGAAGGCGCTGCAGATCATGGACAGCAACCTGCACGACTACGACCACGTGGACCTCGACGCCGCATACGCCGCCGAGCACGAGATCAACGCCTACCGCGACCGCCTGCGCTCGCAGCACCTCGACGCGCTGAAGCTGGGCGTGTACGACTACTCCATCGGCAACGCCTACAGCAGCCTCTACGCACAGTACGAGAAACTGGGCGACTACGCCATCAACGTAACCGAGGCCATCGACGGCTCGCGCAAGCACGTCGACGAGTAATCCGCACCTACACAACACGCTGACAACCAGCGCTCCACTGGCACCCTCTTCTTCCTCCCTTCGGCAATGCTAGGGGAGTGGTAAAAATGTTAAATTTTAGTTAAAAATCAAAGGTGCCATAATTTCTGCGTTATATTATATATAGCAACTTTTTTTGACAACAATCTATTTCTGACGACAACAGCGACTACTGGCACTCGCCGGCTGGGTGGATGGTGCATGTTGCGCTTCCCAATGTTGTCCCGGTTGTCAGGGTTGTCGTAAAACATTAAAACACATAGATATGGCAAAATTACATCAAGGCATCCTCGGGGCCTTCTCGGGGAAGGTGGGCACGGTGGTGGGCTACCTTTGGCGCGGACGACAGGTGGTGCGTGCCTACCGCAAGGAGATAAACTATCCGAACACGGAGAGCCAGCAGGCTGAGCGCGAGTGGTTTGTCGCCATGGTGCGCTTCGCGGCCACGGCGCGGCAGGCGTTATTGTTGGGCCTCCGCGAGCGCGCCGCCCGCGACCAGATGACCGAGGGCAACGCCTTCGTCAAGATGAACAAGCACTGCTTCGGCCGTACACACGCCCCCGTCGCCGCCTGCGGCGGCGCTACCCCCTCTAGCTTAGAGGGGGAGTTAAAATGTCTGCAACCGAACTCCTCCCCTAAGTTAGGGGAGGTGCCCGAAGGGCGGAGGAGTGTGTTGCAGGACGGAGGAGAGTATGGCTCCAAGGCCACACGCCCCCGCCCTTCGGGCACCCCCTCTAGCTTAGAGGGGGAGTTGAAATGTAGGGACGCGGCGTGCCGCGTCCGCAATGCGCAAGCCAACATTCCGGACTGCAAAGCGCCAGCCGGCATTCCGGAACGCAAAGCGGCCGCCGACATTCCCGAGCGCGGGGCGGTTGCGGACGCAGCACGCTGCGTCCCTACGGAGTATGAGCGCATTCGGATATCCGAAGGGGCGGCCGCACCCGTGCGGTTCGCGGCCGCCGAAATCGGCGACAGCGGCATCCTGCGCGTTGATTTCGAGAAGAATAGCGGCACGACCCGTGCCAAGGGGAGCGACCGCGTGTACATTTATATATACAACACGGACACCCGCGAGGGGCTCCTCTCCCACCCCGCCGAGCGGCACAGCGGACGGCTGCAGGTGCAGCTACCCGACGGATGGAACCATCTAAATATCAAGCTATGGGGCTTCGTGGTGGACAAGGCGGGCCGCGCCTCCAGCTCCGCCTTCGTGGAGATAGAAAAAGGGACCCCGGAAGAGGGTCCCTGCAATTGGAATGCGTTGGGATTAGCGGACGTACACCTTGCGGACGTGCCGTTGGCCAACCTGGACGACGTAGACACCGGCCTGTGCCACGGGGTGGCGGCTGACAACGGCGCGCTGCTGGCTGACCAGTCGGCCTGCGAGGTCGAACACACGCACCGGCCACTGCTCGTCGTTGCCCTCGACAAGGATGGCACCCTCTAGCGGGCGGATGACGATGGTGCTTTCCTCCACATCCTCCACGCCGACATTGGCGGCGAAGTAGGCGGTGTAGGCGACATTGGCGGTAACGGTAACGGTGCGGACGCTGTCGGTGTTGCCGTCGTTCCACTGCACGAAGTGGAAGCCCGGGAGACCGGCGGCGCTGATGGTGAGGGTCGAGCCCTCGGCCACGGTGGCGCCACCCTCGACGTAGCCCATGGAGGGGTCGGAGCTGGTTACGGTAACGGTGTACATGGTAGGCTCGACGATGTTAATCGACACCTCGTCAATCAGGAGGCCCACCTTGCCGCTCGAACGGTGGCGCAGGGCGATGTAGACGGTCTGGCCGAGGTAGTTCTCGAGGCTGACGGAGATTTCGTCGTAGGTGCTGGCATCGACCTCCTGCATGGGCAGCAGGACGGTGAAGTCGGACAGAGAGGGGTTGGCGGAGGGAGCCACGGTGGTCAGGAGCACCTCGACGGAGTCGTACATGTCGCTGACGGTCTCGAAGAGTTCGGCAAAGCGGGTGGCTGCGCTGACGGCCTGGAAGGAGAAGTGCCAGGCACCGGTATCGGGCAGGGTAACGGCCGGCGAGACGAGCATGTTGTTGGCCGAGAGGCTGACACCGTTGCCGCTCATGGCGTAGGAGAAGAGGCTGCCCAACGGGCGGGTGGACCAGGAGACCAGGGCGTTGCCGCTGGCGCCATAGGCCATGCCGGCGCCGAAGATGCGATCCATGGGGTCGTTGCCGACGGCCATCTCCCAGCCGTAGCCGTCGCCGTCGAGGTCGAAGGACTGCCAGCAGGCCATGTCGACGTCGAAGTGCTCGGTGTAGGGCAGCTCCTCGATGCCGGAGCACTCGATGATTTCAATCTGGGCCGTGTCGCTGAAGGCGCCGTAGAGGGGCGAGGTAACGGTGAGGATGATGGAGTAGGTGCCGGCGGTGTTCCACTGGGCGGTGAGGGAGGGGGCGGTGAGGGTGTCGGCGGTGGCGCCGGGGAGCGTCCACTGGTAGGCCAGCACCTCGCTGCTGGTTACGTTGGAGCCAAGCGAAATCTGCTCGCCCGTTCTGCCGCGGACGGGGGCCAGGATGGCCACCTCAGGCTCGGCGACAGGAGCCACCTCGACCTGGGCCAGCTGCAGGCCGTAGCCCATGGGGGAAGCCTTGTGGTAGAACTCGAACTGCACGTTCTTGCCGGCATAGGCGCCGAGGTAGATGCGGTGGCGCTGCAGGTCGTTGGTGCCCACCACGCTGCGCAGCAGGGTGTCGGTTACACCGTTCGCACGGGCAATGACGCTGTAGTGGTCGTAGGCATAGTCGGAGTAGAGGGAGTAGGCTTCGGTAGCCAAGAAACGGAGCTCATAGGTGCTGTCGGGAATATGGATGTAGGGGGTGCCGAGGCGGTTGTCGGGGCGCAGGTCGTTGCCAAAGTCGTCGTGCGAGAAGCTGACGGCGGCGGGCACGACGTTGCCGTCGACAATCATCTCGTCGCCCACAAACCAGCCGTCGCTGAAGCGCCAGCAGTCCTCGTCGATGCCGAAGGTGTGCAGGTAGGGCAGGCTGTCGATGATACCGCAAATCTTCACGTATACGAGTGCCGAGTCGGAGGTGGTGCCCTCATCGTTGGTTACGTCGACATAGATGCGGTAGTAGCCTTCGGTGGTGAACTCGTCCCACATGAAAGCGAACGGGTCGAGGGTGGAGTAGGTGGCGTAGTTGCCAAACGTATCAATCTGCACGCGCCAGGTGATGTCGTAGATAGCCGAGACGCTGAAGGTGTCGAGGCGGAAGCGCACGCTGTCGCCCACGATGGCACGGCTGGGGGCATGCAATTGCACGATGGGGGCTCCGGCAGGCTCGATGGCGATATTGCTCAACTGCAGGGCCTCCTGGTCGTTGGTCAGGTGGTGGCGGAACGCGATGCGGATGGTGTCGTCGGCATAGTCGGCCAGCGAGAGGAAACGCATCTGCCAGTTGCTGTCGGCGGTAAGCGTCTCGTAGAACACGGGCGTGTAGCGGCTCATGTCGTACACATCGCCGTTGCCGGTGCTGACGTACACAGTATAGTGCTCGGCCGGCAGCGAGAAATTGGCCGGGCGCACCTGCCAGGTGAACTGCGTGTTGAGGCCGCCGAGCGCGATGGGAGGCGAAATCAGCCAGTTGTCGGCATCGGGCACCAGGCCGAAGAAAGTAACGGAATTGGACTCGACCCAGCCGTCACGCATGGTCCAGGCGGTGCCGTTGCCGTCGTCGTCAATCATCTTCCAGCAGTTGCGGGTGGTGCTGAGGGCATCAAAATTCTCAATGAAGGGGAGGGTGTCCATCAGGCCGCAGTCGCTCACCACGACATCCATCCAGGCGGTGTCGCTGCCGAAGGCATTCGTGGCCACCACGCCGATGCGGAACAGACCGCCGTCGTTCCACACCACACGGTTGATGGCGCCGATCACATATTCCATATAGCCGGCATCGTCGCATATCCAGCTGTAGGTCAGACCCGAGGTGGAACCGCTGAGCAGCTGCGCCATGAAAGTGGCCGTGTCGCCGGCATCGATGCTGAGGGGACCCGTCAGGCGCACCATCGGCAGGCTGTCGTTGCCCACCGACACATAGTCAACCTGCAGCGACGAGCCATTGGAATTGTAGTGGTGGAATGCCAGGCGCACCCACAGGCCGGCATAGTCCGACAGATTCACCGACCGCTGCTGGTAGGTATTGGCACTGATAGTTTCCGCGAAAAGCAAATCGGTGAAGCGCGCGGTGTCCACCACCGTGTCGTTCACCATGGCGAGAAGCACCTCGTAGTGGTCGCCCACGCCGGAGGCAAACGCCTTCACCCACCAGGAGAACTGGATCGAGTCGGAAATCGAGGCCGGAATCTCAATCACAGGGCTAATCGCCCAGTTCGACGGATTGAGCGGCACCGAGTCGTAGACCGATTCGGAATAGAGAACCGAACTGCCATCGTGGGCGAAATAGCCCAGCGGGGCGAACATAGAGGGGACGGACGAATAGTCAACCCGGCGCCAGCCGTAGCCGTCGCCGTCGCCGTCAACGGTACGCCAGTCGCCGATACCGTTCTCGAAACTCTCCAGATAGGGAATTGCCCTGACAGGCTGCGCCACCGCAGCCGTCATAGCCATTAAGGCCATCAGTAAAATACAAAGTTTTTTCATCATATTAAATTTTTAAATGTTTCACACCTAGTTAAACGCAAAAATGCCTCAAAAAACTACAGGAGGTACAAAAAAATCCGCACTCATTATGCGGATTTATAGGATAAGTCTGGTTTATCTCACTATTTTTCAATTGCATTGGCCATCCGGAGAGCAGATCTGCGGGGCATAAGAGAGGGTGTCGACTTTGGTGTAGTCCAGTTCGGTTACGGGGACGTTTATGTTGCGTATGTCGGTGGGCTCAAACGTCGTGTTGCCAAATTCATCGATGACGTAGGTGCATTTCATGCGGCCCTGTGGGTCGAGCATCACCGTGGTGGGGATGCCGTTGGGACCTGTGATGAGTTGCGGCTGCGGAGCAATGGCATTCACAACATTGTTCAAGTAGTTGTCGGCAACATCGTATCCTAACTCCTCAAGACTCTCACCATAGTGAAAGATGACGTTCCACACCACCGACCACATGCTCTTCATCATCTGCGGGCGGTACTGCGGCAGAGTGTCGTTGATCCAGTAGCGGGGTTCTTCGATATGGTAGCTCTTGAACACCTTGTCCATGTACTGCGCCGTGCTGTAGCTCTTTTCCACGAAATACCAGCGAACTTGGCTGCTGTCGCACTCGGCCATCTTCCGTGGGTAGACGTCGCGCATACTCATTATGCAGAAACCGCAGCATGAACTGGTCAGCACCACCACCTTATAATGCGTGGTGTCGGCAGAGATTATTTGTCGCAGTTGTTCCACTGTTACGGGTGTGAGGTTGTCCATCTTGACCACCCTACGGTAGTTCTTTACCGTTGGCTTATCCATCATGCAGCCTGCAAACAGCGTCGCGGCGAACAGTAGAACTGCCAGTTTCTTCATCCTTTTATTAATATATATGTGCAAGAGGGGGGCAAGAACTTACAGAGTAAAAAAAAGCCGGCGGAGTGGCACTCCGCAGGCATAACCAATCTTGGTAGATTATTTTTGGAAGAGCTTCTGCCAATTCTTGTACTCGCGCTGCTTCCAGGCGCCATTGTGGTAGGCGTAGGAGGCGATGGCGGGGATGACGGTGGTACCTTCGGCGTAGACCATCTGCTGCAGTTCCTCGCTGACCTTGCCCCAGCTGCCGGCCTCGAGGAGGGTGCTGGAGGAGCAGGCGCCGTCGCGCACGTCGGCCACGGTAATCTGGATGGCGTATTTGTGCATGGGTACCTCTACACCGAGGATTTCGGCGCAGACGACGGTATCCTGTGCGAAGTTCTTGGGGGTGCCGCCGCCGACCATGAAGAGGCCGCTCTCGGGGCTGTTCATCTTGATCTCGGTAAGTTCGAGGAAGTCGGCCACGCTGTCGATGCTGACGTAGGGCTTGCCTTCTTTCTTGCGCAGCCACTGGTGCTTGCCGATGCCGAAGCCGGCGCTGCTGTCACTGAAAGCGGGGACGAAGATAGGCACGCCGCACTCGTAGCAGGTCTGGATGAGGCTGTCTTTCTTCACGCTGTGGCCGTCGGCCAGCCATTTGCCGAGCTCGTAGATGAATTCGCGGCTGCTGTAGGGGCGGGGTTCAAGCAGGTCGGCCACATCGCAGGTGGTCTGGTCGCAGGCCTGCAGCTCCTCCTCGTCGATGAAGGTGTCATAGATGCGGTCGATATAGAGCTCGCGGAGGGTGGTGTCGGGCACGACGTTCTCTTTGGTGCCGATGTAGTGCTTGTAGCCGAGGGCCTCGAAGAGGTCCATGTCGATGATGGAGGCGCCGGTGGCGACCACGGCGTCGATCATCTTGTTGCGCACCATGTCGACGTACACCTGCATGCACCCGGCGGCGGAGGTGGAGCCGGCCAGGGTGAGGATGTTGGTGCAGTCCTTCTCGGCCAGCATCTGGCAGAGGATGTCGGCGGCACGGGCGGTGTCGCGGCTGGTGAAGCTCATGTGGCGCATGGCGTCGATAAGCTCGGTGCTGTCGTACTTCTTGATGTCAATGTGCTTGACGGTTTCCTTCAGGAGGTCTTTCTTTTCCATTTTGTAAAAGTTTTAAATTGTTATTAAAGCTTCAGCGGGCACGCACGTGGGAGACTCCCTGACTGAAATTATATTTTCGGGATAACGTCATCTTCCTTTTCATATTGTGCCTCGGGCACGAATTTCGAGACGACACTGTCATCGAATGGTCCTTCAGGGCACCCATACATGTCGGGCTGTTCGCATCCAAGAGTGATTCCCAATAATCCTCCCAGCGACATCAGCAGCCAGTGCTTTGCTTTCAGATACTTGATTTTCATGGAGTTTTATATTTTTATGATACCATTTTCAGTCCGATGATGGAGGCAGTGAGTGTGGTGATGAAGAAGAGTCGCCAGAAAGTGGCGGGCTCGTGGAAGATGAAGATGCCGACCAGCACTGATCCCAGGGCTCCGATGCCGGTCCAGACGGGGTAGGCGGTGCCGATGGGCAGCGTCTGGGTGGCCTTGGCCAGCAACACGGCGCTCAACACATAGAACACAGCAAAGGCGCCCATCCACTCCCAGTAGGGCAGTCCGACGAGTCCCTTGGTCTTGCCGAGGCAGAAGGCGAAGCCCACCTCGCACAGCCCGGCCAGTATAAGTATGAGCCAACTCATGGCGGTGTTTCCTTGTTTCGGTTTGGAAGAGGGTGCCCCGGTCAGAGGGCACCCCCTTGGGAGCGGTGCGGAACCTTATTTGACAATCAGTTTCTGCACAGCGTTGGTGTTCTCACCGGTGAGGCGCACGAAGTAGGCGCCGGCGGCGAGGTTGGAGACGTCGAAGCGGTAGCTGGCGACATTGCCCTGCTGCTGCATGACGACGCGGCCGTTGAGGTCGACGATTTCGACGCTCACGCGACCCTCAATGCCCTCGGCCGACACATTGACCATGCCGGTGGCGGGGTTGGGACTGACGCTGATGGCGGCGGAGGCCACCTGGTCGATGCTCACCTCGCCCTCGCCGATGCGGAGGTCGTCGATGGCCAGGGCGTCGCCACCCATGGCGGTGATGTTGTGGAAGGCGATGAAGATGGTCTGGCCGGCGTAGTCGGCAAGCGACACGTTGCGGAACTCATAGGCTGCATTGTCGCCGCTCTCGCTGAAGAGGGTGGTGGTGAAGTCGGCGGCAGTGCGGCCGGTGGTGGAGAGGCGCACCTCATATTGGCTGGGGATACCTTCCCACTCGTTGAGCTTCACGTACCAGGAGAGGACAAAGTTCGTAGCCTCGGCGGGCAGGGTGATGGCGGGCGAGACGGCCCACTGGTCGACATTCACATCGTCGCTGTAGGCGCCGAAGAGGCAGGCGTTGCCGCTGCGGGAGTATTCGGGAGTGTCGTTGAAGAGGAAGCCGTAGTCCATGGGGTCGGTGGCGAAGAGGTTCCAGCAGTTGTTGAGAGCCTCGCTCTCGAAGCCGTTCTCATAGGGGAAGGTGGAGATGCCGCAGTCGATGGCGGTAACAGTCATGGTGGCGCTGTTGCTGCCCACGCTGTTGGTGGCGGTAACGCTGACGGTGTGGTTGCCGGCAGTGGTGAAGGTGTGGGTGAGGGTGGCGGAGGTCTCGCTCACGGCGCTGCCGTCGACGGTCCAGGCGTAGCTGTCGGCATTGCTGCTGACGGCGGTGAAGGTGGCGGGCTCGTTGATGAGAACCGAGGCAGGGCCGCGGAGGTTGACAATGGCGGCGCTCATGGCGCGAAGCTCAATCTGGTCGAGGACCAAGGCATAGCCGCCGGCGCAGTTGAAGTGGCGGAAGGCCAAGCGGAAGTCGCCGCTGAGGCTGGCGGGCAGGAGAACCACACGCTGGCCGAGGACGGTGTCGGCGGCGGAGAGGGTCTCTTCGAAGAGGAGGGTGGTGTCGGTACCGGCAATGAGGTACAGACCATAGTGGTCGCCGGGATAGGAGGGGGCACCGAGCGACATCACCTGCCAGGCCACCTCGTAGGAACCCGTGGCGGGCATGGTGATGACGGGGCTGAACAGCCAGTTGTCGGTCGGCACATCCGTCACGCCGAAGAAGGAAGCCTGGCCCGAGAGGGAGACCACCTGGCCGACGGGCGTGGTCATGGCTTCTACGCTGGCGTACCAGCCCATGCCCTGGGTGAGGCGGCTCTCGTTGAACCAGCAGCCGAGGCCCTCGCTAAAGTCGGGAGCGTAGGGGATGGTGGTGCCGTCGCAGCTGTAGACGACTACATCGAGCGTGTCGTAGATCGAGCCCACGGCATTGATGGCCTCGACCATCACCTGGTAGTTGCCGGCAGCGGTGAAGACATGGGTGTAGGTGTTGGCGCCACCGGCGACAAAAGTACCGTTCACGTACCAGGCCAGCGAATCGGCCAGCACAGTGGAGGCAGTGTACACGGCATTGATACCGGTGCCCACCGAATCGGGACCGGCGAGGGCCACCGAAGGTTCGGTGAGTTCGCTCACCTCGAAGTTGCCCACGAAGAGATAGTAGGCATAATCGCCATAGTAGTTGATAGCCACATACTTGGTGCCGGCAGGGAGGGTATAGGCCACCTCGGTCCAAGCGGTGGGGGCAGGATTCACATCGGCCAGCAGGGTGGTGAAGGCGGCGGTGTCGTTGGTGGTGCTGGAGGCACGCACGCGGAAGACATCCGATGCATTACGGCCCCTCACCCAGAAGCGTACAGCATACTGGGTACCCTCGTCCAGGTCCAGCTCGGGGCTGATGAGGTACTGGTTGTAGTCCTCGGCACGGTCATAGCTGCTCAGCACGTAGGCGCTTGAACCATAGGTGGAGGTGTCCACCTGGGCTACACCCGTGAGGTAGTCGTTGGCGGTGTCGGCGCTGACAAAAGTCCAGCAGGGTACACCACCCTCGAAGGTCTCCACATGGGGGAAGTCGGCGATGGGCTGGGTGCAGTCGACCACATCGACATCGATGGTGTCATAAGTGGTGCCACTGGTGTTCGTGCCGCCCACCACCACCTGGTGCATGCCGTCGGTGGTGAAAGTGTAGGTCAGCGTGCTGGAGGTCTCGCTCTCGGACGCACCGTCGACATACCACTCGTAGCTGTCGCTATTGGGCGAGCTGGCGGTGAAGGTCAGCGTCTGGTTGAGCTGCGCCACGCTGGGGCCGGCGAGGGTTACCATCGGGGGCTGCACGATATAGGTGTCGCTCACCACGCGGATCATCCACGTATTTTCGAAGTTTATTTCGGGCAGCGTAGTCCATTCCACACCATCGATCGAGAGGTAGGTGCCGTTCGGATAGGTGGCTCCTTCGACAGCGGCAGCCGGATAGGGGACGCCGGTGTTGGATAAGACAACCCACATGGCCTGACCCGTCACCACGGGCAGGGGGCTGCTCAACGCAACGGTCTTCCACGCCATGGTGTCGGCGGCGGTGGCGGCAATCGTCTGGCTATAGGCGGCGGTGGCGCCGGGTGCCAGGACGGGGCTGGCGCCGAAGATGATTTTCAGTTCATAATTGCCTGCTGCGGGCACAAAGAAGTGCACCTCGGTGATGTTGTTGCGGCCCACCAGGGCGGCGGCCTCAATCTTGATGCCCCAGCGCATGGTCGCGCTGTCGCTGCCCAGGCCCACTCCGGTGTAGAAGGGCTCGTCGAGGCAGTACGACATCGTATCGGTCCACAGAGGGTTGTCATTCGACTTGGCAGCGAGCTTGGTTGCAAAGGAAGCCTTCTCCTTGGCATTCTGCTGTTTGGCGGCCTTGAGCTGCGGCACACTGGCCTGTCCTCTCTGTGCCATGCGGGTCAGACCCGGCTGGGCGGTGGCGGAAGCGGCCATCAGGACCGCAGCCACCAGAACAAATAGCGTTTTTTTTATTGTTTTTTTCGTTGCCCGGTTATATACCATCGGGCCCTTCGGTTGTTAGTTGGGTTTATATTGTCTGTCTGTTTCACTCAATTCGTTGCATACGACACATTTACACACACGCACACGCCTGCAATTCAAAATGCAAAGATACACTTTTTTTTCAACACACAAACTTTTTAGCAAATTTTATATTATTTCCGCACCCCCTCCACAGCCATCGCCGCACCCCTCCCCTGCCCCTCCCCTGCCATGGCCGAAGAGAGGAAGAAGAGAGGAAGAAGAGGGTGCCCCCAAAACACTATCCGTCAGTCTGTTGCAGAGGGGCCATTTTCGGCCGTTTTTCAACTTTTGGAACAAAAAAAATGCCGTTTGAAAATAAAGTTGTATCTTTGCACCCTCAATTCACCGCGACATGAATATAGCACTGATAGGATACGGCCGTATGGGCCATGCCATTGAGGCCCTCGCCGCGGGGCGTGGGCACCGCGTGATATGCACCGTGGACAGCCTCGCCGAGTGGAACGAACGCGAGCCCCTGGTGTGCCAGGCCGACGTGGCCATCGAGTTCTCCACCCCCGCCACCGCCGTGGCCAACATACGCCGCTGCTTCGACCTCGGCCTGCCCGTGGTCTGCGGCACCACCGGATGGGACGACGACTACGACATCGTGGCGGCACGCTGCCGCGTCGAGAGCCACGCGCTCTTCACCGCCTCCAACTTCAGCCTCGGAATGAACATCATGTTCCGCCTCAACGAGCGCCTGGCCGAACTGATGCGCGGCCGCAGCCAATACGCCGTCTCCATCGCCGAGACCCACCACATACACAAGCTCGACGCCCCCAGCGGTACCGCACTCTCCCTGGCCGGCCAGATTGCCGACCATGGCGGCCGCCCGCAGGAGAGTATCCCCATTGAGAGCTTCCGCGAGGGCGAAGTGCCCGGCACACACGTCGTTACCTACCGCAGCGCCGAAGACACCCTCACCCTCACCCACGAGGCCCACAGCCGCCAGGGGCTCGCCCTCGGCGCACTGCTGGCCGCCGAGTTCCTCGTGGCCAAGAAAGAGAAGGGGGTCTACACGATGAAAGACCTACTGGATTGAAAACCACAGCCCGACATAGTGCCTCCCCCTGGGTCGTCGCCGGCCTCGCGCTGCTGCTGCTGGCGGCCATGGTGGCCAGCTGCCTCTTCGGCGCCGTCGACTTCCGATGGGACGACCTCTGGCACTCGCCCATATTCCTCCAGCTGCGCCTGCCGCGCGTTATCATGAGCGCCCTGGTGGGTGCCGTCCTCTCGGTCTGCGGCGCCGCCTACCAGAGCATCTTCCGCAACCCCCTGACCGACCCCTACGTGCTGGGGGTCAGCAGCGGCGCCTCGCTGGGTGCCGCCGTGGCCATACTGCTGGGGCTGGAAGCCTTCCTCTGGGGCGTGGGCGGCATGGCGCTGGCCGCCGCGCTGGCCACTGTGGTGCTTATCTACAAGATCGCCTCCATCGGCAACCGCATGCACACCACCACCCTGCTCCTCACCGGCGTATGCCTCACCCTGCTCATCTCCGCCCTCATCTCGTTCCTCATGGTGCTCAACCAGGAAAAGATGGACGCCATCATCTTCTGGACCATGGGCTCCTTCGGCTCGTCGGGCTGGATGGATGTGTGGATGATGGCGCCGGTGGCCGTGCTGGGCATCGGCGCGGTGCTGTGGCACGGGCGCGACCTCAACCTGCTGCTGGCCGGCAGCGAGGCCGCCAAGAGCATGGGCTGCGAGGTGGAGAAGGTGAAGCGCACCCTGCTGCTGGCCACCACGCTGATGGTCGCCTTCGCCGTCAGTTCGTGCGGCGTCATCGGCTTCGTTGGCCTCATCGTGCCCCACGCCGTGCGCCTCGTGGCGGGCCCCGACAACCGCAAGGTGGTGCCCTACTCAATGCTCTGCGGCGCCCTGTTCGTGCTGGTGTGCGACACCCTGGCCCGCACCCTGCTGCGCCCCAGCGAACTGCCCGTCGGAAGCCTCACCTCCATGGTCGGCGCACCGCTCTTCATCTACCTCCTGTACAAAAACAAAAAAACATACTAGCCCCACTAGACACACTAGAATTACTAGAAACACTAGAAACGCTAGAAAAAACCGGAAAGAAAAATGCTCGCCCTCCGCAACATACAGCTCTCCTTCGGCCAAAGGGTCATCCTGGGCGACATCAGCGCCGAGGTGGCTCCCGGATGCATCACCGCCGTGATGGGTCCCAACGGATGCGGCAAGACCACCCTGCTGCGCTGCATCGGCGGCCTGCTGCAGCCCGACAGCGGACATGTGCTCATCGACCACAAGCCCGTGGCCGACTACACCGCCCGCCAGCTGGCACAGCGGCTGGCCTTCGTGCGACAGCACGCACAGACCGACTTCGAGTTCTCGGCCTTCGAGACCGTCCTCATGGGGCGCAACCCCTACCAGCGCCACCTCCAGAACGAGAGCCAGGCCGACTGGGACATCGTCGAGCGCTGCATGCGCCAGACCGGCACCTGGCACCTCCGATTCTCCACCCCCGCACAGATGAGCGGCGGCGAGCTGCAGCGCGTCATGATTGCCCGCGCCCTGGCGCAGGAGACCCCACTGCTGCTGCTCGACGAGCCGGTTTCCAACCTCGACATCGCCCACCAGCTCGAAATCATGCGCCTCCTGCGCCAAGCCCAGGACAAGACCGTCCTCATCGTCATCCACGACCTCAACCTCGCCCTCCAGTTCTGCGACCGCCTGATGCTGCTCCACGAGGGCAAACTGCTCTTCCACGGTCCTGTGGCCGAAGGGCTTACCCCCGACAACATACGCCTCGTCTACGGCGTCGACACCCACATGGCCGACGGCCGCATCGTCTTCGACTACTAGCCCATGCCGCACCTACGAACCCTGATCACCGCCCTCCTGCTGCTCCTCGCACTGCCGCTGCACGGCCAACAGCTGCGCAGCGACATCGTCGTCGACAGCCTCCTGGCCGAGGCGCGCCGCCACCTCGGCACCCCCTACCGCTGGGCCGGCTCGTCGACCAAGGGGTTCGACTGCGCCGGCTTCACCCGCTATATCTACGGCCGCTACGGCATCGCGCTGCCCCATTCGTCAGCCGCACAGTACCCCGTCGGCACCCCGGTGGAGCGCGGCCAGTGGCAGCCGGGCGACCTGGTGTTCTTCGCCGGCCGCGCCATCCGCCCTCATATAGGCCACGTGGGCATCGTTACCGACGCCGACAGCTCCGGATTCAACTTCATCCACGCCTCCGTGGGACACGGCATCCGCGTGTCGCACTCCTCCGAGTCGTACTACGCCCCGCGCTACCGCGGCGCCTGCCGCCTCATAGCTAATGCCTCCCCACCGGCCACCCCGGCAGCACCTCGCATCACCACATTCGCACTGGTGGGCGACATCATGCTCGGCACCACCTACCCCACCCCTCACCTGCCGGTGGCGTCGGGCGCGCATCTCTTCGAGCACACCACACCCATCCTGGCCGCCGCCGACATCGCCATGGGCAACCTCGAAGGCGCCTTCTGCGACACCTCCGTCTCCTGCCGCAAACAGGAAAGCGACAACAACTACTCCTTCCGCATGCCTCCGGCCTATGCGCCGCTGCTGCGCGAGGCGGGGTTCGACTTCCTTTCGCTGGCCAACAACCACAGCAACGACTTCGGCACCCCGGGCCTGCACCGCACCATGACACTGCTCGACAGCCTAGGCATAGCCTATGCTGGCCTCAAACGCCAATACCGCACCGCACTGCTGCACCTGGACACCCTCGTGGTCGGCATCGCCGCCTTCGGACACAACAGCCACACGCCGCGCCTGACCGACACCGCCCTGGTGGCTGCCATCCTCCGCGGCCTGCGCGACTCGTGCCACCTGCTGGTGGTTACCTTCCACGGCGGCTCCGAAGGCCCGTCGTGCCTGCACCTGCCCGACAGCGCCGAGCGCTACCTCGGCGAGCCGCGCGGCCACCTGCGCCACTTCGCGCACCGCTGCATCGACCTCGGCGCCGACCTCGTCTTCGGCCACGGCCCACACGTGCCGCGCGCCATGGAGCTCTACCGCGGACACCTCGTCGCCTACAGCCTCGGCAACTTCTGCACCCCGGTGGGATTCAGCCTCAAAGGTATCACCGGCTACGCACCGCTCATCACCGTGCGACTCAACCCCGACGGCACCCTCCTCGACGGACACGTCCACTCCTTCCACCAGCCCTACCGCAAGGGACCGCGCCCCGACCCGCACCACCGCGCCGCTCGCCTCATGGCCCATCTGAGCCTCCAGGATTTCGAGCTCCCAAGCCTCGAATTCCACCCCGACGGAGACTTCAGGCCCATAAGCGTCCATAGCAGTCCTTAGTCTTTGTATTCCCCTACCATTCCCCTACCGCCTCCCAGGGGCGTTTTTTGATTTTTTAAGATTATTGTATTTTGTCAGTTGGCACATTTTATGTATTTTTGCAACACTTTTTATACACCGATTGAACAGAATAAAATGAAATATATCGCACGCATCATATTGCTACTCACCGCTTTGTCCGTGCAACTCTCACTCAACGCACAGGTACACGACCCTCATAAGAAAACCGACAAGTCCGAAATCAAAGTCAACAAACTGGACGTCATTTACGAAGACGAAGAGTTCAAAGGCGTGGTCATCGACCACCGCAACGACCGCGAGACCGAGCAATACCTCTACACCGCCCCATTCATCTTCGAAGACGAAGAGGAGGACGATGTAGACGAGGAAGACCTCCCCGGCAACTACACCCTCAGCGACGACGGCGTCGACAGCGAAGACGACATACTCATCGAAGGCTTCGACACCGCCGTCATCCACATGCCCAAGCTCGACGTGATGCACATGGGCGAGCCCGTTACCCTGCAGCTGCGCGACGAGGCCCGCGGCCAGTTCTTCCACTGGCCCACCCCCAAGACAGCCCGCGCCAGCTCCCACTTCGGCCCGCGCTGGCGACGCTTCCACTACGGACTCGACCTCGCCCAGCCCACCGGCGAACCCATCTACGCCGCCTTCGACGGCACCGTGCGCATCTCCAAGTACAACCGCTCCTACGGCCACCTCGTCATCATCCACCACCCCAACGGCCTCGAAACCTACTATGCACACATGTCCAAACGCCACGTGCAGGTGGGGCAGGAAGTCAAGGCCGGCGACGTCATCGGCCTCTGCGGCAACACAGGTCGCTCGCGCGGCGCACACCTCCACTTCGAAATACGCTACCACGGCAATGCCATCAACCCCGAGACCGTCATCGACTGCAGCACGCACGACCTCATCTCCGACCGCCTCACCCTCACCCCCGCCTCTTTCCGCAAGGTAAGTTCCCGTGGCCGCGCCTCGGGCTCGTCGGCCAGCAGCGCCTCCGGCGGCTGGTACCGCGTGCGCAGCGGCGACACCCTCGAAAAGATAGCCCGCCGCCACGGCACCACCGTCCGCCGCCTCTGCCAACTCAACGGCATCAGCCAGAACAAAGTGCTCCATCCCGGCGACCGCCTCCGCGTCAGCGGCACCTCCGCCAAATCCAGTAAATCCAGCAACGCCGGAAATTCCAGTGTCTCCGGGAAATCCGAAGCCTCCGGTAACTCCGGAAAAACATCCACCTACACCGTCCGCCGCGGCGACACCCTCGGCAAGATTGCCAAACGCCACGGCATGAGCCTCAAGGAACTCTGCTCACTCAACGGCATCAGCCAGAACAAAACCATACGCGAAGGCCAAAAACTCAAGGTCAAATGAGACTCGACATCCTCACCCTCTTCCCGAACATGATGACCATGTTCTTCGAGGAAAGCATCCTCAAACGCGCCCAGAAGAAAGGGCTCGTCGAGGTTGTCTTCCACGACCTGCACGACTATTCGCTCACCAAATACGGCTCCGTCGACGACTACCCCTACGGCGGCGCCGCCGGCATGGTGATGTGCGTCGAACCCATCGCCAACTGCATCGAGAAGCTGCAATCCGAGCGCACCTACGACGACATCATATACACCGCCCCCGACGGCGAGATGCTCTCTCAACCCCTAGCCAACCAGCTTTCCCTCAAGCAGAACCTCCTAGTGCTCTGCGGCCACTACAAAGGTGTCGACGAGCGCATCCGCGAGCACTTCATCACCCGCGAAATCTCCATAGGCGACTACGTCCTCTCAGGTGGCGAGCTGGCGGCCGCAGTCATCGCCGACGCCGTCATACGCCTCGTCCCCGGTGTCATCGGCGACGAGCAGTCCGCCCTCGCCGACTCCTTCCAGGACGGCCTCGTCGCACCGCCCGAGTACACCCGTCCGCCCGAGTTCCGCGGCTGGCGCGTCCCCGACGTGCTCCTCTCTGGCAACCACGCCAAAATCGAGCAGTGGCGCATGGAGCAGGCCCTCGCCCGCACCAAAGAACGCCGCCCAGAACTGTTGAAAAAACAATAACATATCAACGTATCAACATATCAACAACAATATGACAGAATTCGAAAAATACGCCACCCGCCACCGTGGCATCAGCAGCACCACCTTCGCCAAGTACACCTCGGCCATCAACGCCTCGCTCACGCCCTACATCGTCGAGGAGCGCCAACTCAACGTCGCCCAGATGGACGTCTTCAGCCGCCTGATGATGGACCGCATCATCTTCCTCGGCACCGCCATCGACGACTACACCGCCAACGTCATCCAGGCGCAGCTCCTCTTCCTCGAGAACATGGACCCCGACCGCGAGATCACCATCTACCTCAACTCCCCCGGCGGCTCCGTCTACGCCGGCCTCGGCATCTACGACACCATGCAGTTCATCCAGCCCAAGGTGGCCACCATCTGCACCGGCCTCGCCGCCTCCATGGCCTCCGTCCTCCTCTGCGCCGGCGAGAAAGGGCGCCGCTCGGCACTCCCCCACTCCCGCGTCATGATCCACCAGCCCATGGGCGGTGCCGACGGACAAGCCACCGACATGGAAATCACCGTCCGCGAGATAGTGAAGCTCAAAAAAGAGCTCTACGAAATCATCTCCCTCCACAGCGGCCAGCCCTTCGAGCAGGTGGAGAAAGACTCCGACCGCGACCACTGGTTCACCGCCCAGGAAGCCCTCGCCTACGGCATGATTGACGAGGTGCTCACCAAGAAGTAACCTCCAACCCCATCCCAATCTGGCTGACGGAACATACTCGTCAGCCAGATTTTCTTTTTACCGCCTCCCTCCTCCACTCGGACCCACTAGGAATTACCTAGGAGTTACCTAGGACCCATCTAGGAGTTATGTAGGAGTTGACCAGGAGGAAAGTAGGAGTTGACTAGGAGTCGCATAGGAGCTACCACACACAAACCACTGACAACCACAAAAATAGAAACAACCTGAATACGAATTCTCCACCCCCCACTCATTTTATACACGACTCTTATAGCCCGCTGGTTCAAAACGATAGTTAGATGTATATTTTTGAGCATAATAAAAAATTACTATAACTTTTTTTTATTATACTAGAAAAAGTTCATATATTTGCATTGAAAACAAGACACAGATAAAGATGATTAATCGACTGATTTCTAATACAATTAAACAAAGATTCTTTAGAGGAAAGGCTATTATTGTTGTGGGGCCACGACAGGTCGGCAAGACTACGCTGCTAAAGATGTTGGCAACAGATTATAATAGCAAGGTACTTGTGTGGAACTGCGACGAGCCCGATGTGCGCCGCAAACTCACCGACCCCACCTCTACCATGCTGGGCGCCGAAACTGCAGGATATGACATAGTGTTCATCGACGAGGCTCAACGCATACAGAATATCGGCATCACCTTGAAACTGTTGATTGACAACTACCCCGAAAAGCAGGTGGTGGTAACCGGGTCTTCGGCAATCGAACTTTCCAACTCAATCAACGAGCCTCTGACAGGTCGTAAGTATGAGTACGTACTCTTCCCATTCTCCGCCGAGGAGCTAATCCTCGAAAACGGCATGCAGGAAGAGCGCAGACTGCTGGAGCGCAGATTGATATATGGCTCATACCCTGAAGTGGTCAACCTGCCTGGCGAAGAGCGTGAAACCCTGACGAGCCTCGTGAGCAGTTATCTCTACAAAGACATCTTTTCGTTCCAAGACGTGCGCAAACCCGAAATCATCGAACAGTTGCTGCAGGCACTGGCCTTGCAGGTCGGTAGCGAGGTGTCTTTCAACGAGCTGGGGCGGCTACTGGGATTGAATTCCATCACAGTGCAACGCTACATCGACCTGCTGGAGAAATCGTATGTGGTTTTCCATCTGCGGTCGTTCAGCCGCAATGTGCGCTCCGAGTTGAAGAAAAGCCGCAAAATTTACTTCTACGACAATGGGGTGCGAAACGCCTTAATCGGAGACTATAAGCCGTTGGCTCTCCGAACGGACACGGGCGCCCTGTGGGAGAACTACATCATCAGCGAACGGATGAAACACAATGCCTATACCAACTTCTATGGCAAGAGTTATTTTTGGCGCACACAGCAGCAACAAGAGGTCGACTATATTGAGGACTATGACGGAGTACTGCATGCCTACGAGTTCAAATGGAGTGGCACCAAGCAGCCCCGCCTGACCGACACCTTTGCCAAGAACTATCCCGACCACACCTTTACAGTCGTCAATCCCGACAATTATCAAGATTTTGTCAAAGGAATCTGACGGCGAGCACATCGCCGAGATGGCCCTCGCCTACAGCATGATCGACGAGCTGTTCACCAAGAAGTCCCCCCCCCCCGCCCCTCCCTTCTCCCCGCCCCATTAGGATTCATCTAGGCGTTACATGGGTGTTGAGTAGGAACTACCCATAAAAAAAGGATGCTAGCAAGCATCCTTTTCTGCATTGAGAACGACTTATCAGTCGCCAACAATGCCGGCGCAACCCAAACCGCACCAAGAGCATCCGATACTTGAAATCCTTGCCGATTCGGCTGCAATCTCGGACGAGTTTTGGGCAATCATGTCCTGGGCTTTTTTCAAATACTCAGCCATAATTATTAATTTTTAAATTATACCTACTCTTTTTAAGGATTTTCGGCTTCCTCCTGTTCTTACATGCTTATGTTTTCTACAAGTTCATAGCATCGCATCGCAGATTGGAGTGTAAGCAGTTCATTAGTGGTTAGTTTTCGGTCGATAGATGTGAAATAGCGTATCTGGAACGACGATATTTCTTGCGCCTGTGCAAGATAGAGTTTGCACATACTTTTGTCCCGTTTCGCCACGCATTGGCGTTTCATATAATTGAATCCATAACAGGTAGCGCATACCCGCAATATTGGACAATTAATACAATCATTATCAATAAGAGCGATGTCATTGCAAAAGTCAACGTCTTTTATTTCTTCCAACACATTGGGATTTCCATGTACCATCGGCAAAAAGAGGTGGCAAGGATACATCTTCCCGTCTACATCATAGAAATGAATGCCCGTGCCTGTTCCGCAATTCTTTCGGGGAGGCCGTGAGATGTTTTCGTCAAGCAACTGGATGTACATCATGTCGAATGGGGTTGAAAGAGGGATGTCGGGATGGTCTATGTAGTACTGCCCTAGCGCCTTCAGTTGCTCGCGATACGTTTTGTCGTCGTCATCGGCCCAGGTATGCCCCTGTGCAAGAGAGGAGGCCACACGGAAACCATGTTCGTTCAATGCTATGACTCCCGCTGCATAGTAGGGTAACGTATCGTGCGTCAGTGTCTGTTTGAAATAAGAGTTTGGCCATGTGTCTCGGATGAATTCAAGTGGCAAGGTATTTGTTGAGACACCGCGGTTTGCCACCTGGCTATACTCGTTTCCATCCACGGACATAACCAAACGGAAATCTTTTGCATTTTGCGCAAACCACTCTTGTTTCTCCGTGTCAAGCAACGTCCCATTGGTCGTAACCGAAAAGACAATATTGAACGGCAAGTTTAAAGATTTTGTCCATTCATAAACCCGTTTTATTACATCGAAGTTAATCAACGGCTCTCCCCCCATAAAATCTATCCCCATTCGGCTACCTTCTGTCTGTATCTTGGGATAGTCGTCAAACTCTTTTTTCAATATGTTTTGGGCAGTCTCAAACGTCATCATTTTGCTTGTCTTGAACTTCTCAAAACAATAGACACAATTCAAATTACATGCATGTGTAACCATCAAGGAACACATCCTATTAGTGCGAAACTTTTTTGTTGCCAAGTTACTGTTCATCTTGTTGTATACATTTGTTTTTTTATACATTATTTTCATACGAAGAAAGTGGAGCCATCCATTCCCCTAATCTCTATCGGTAGGGCTTGGACTCCCTTTAATTCGGAATTAAGTAGATAAGGTCTTGCTGATGTAACTCCACTTGGCGTGTACCGATAGCAATGGTATACAACACAAGTAAGAAGTCATTTTGCCTTATTCCGACTTAATTCCTTCGTGAAAGTGTCCAAGTTTCACCGATAGCGGAATAGAGAAAACGCGCTTTCTCTCGGTCTTTCTTCCTGTTGAAAGACGGTGCAAAGATACAACCTTTTTTCAAACTGGCAAAAATTATTTTTACCATGTCGCAGAAATTGCGTATTTTTGCAACCCAATAATGATTGATATTGGTACGAAAAATATGCAAGTAAAATTTGTAAACAAGAGCCATCATCCGCTACCGAAGTATGAGACCTCGCAGTCGGCGGGGATGGATTTGCGGGCCTTCCTGCCCGAGGGACCGATTACGTTGAAGCCTATGGAGAGAGGACTCGTGAAGACGGGTCTCTTCATGGAGTTGCCGGCGGGCTACGAGGCTCAGGTGCGCCCCCGCAGCGGCCTGGCGCTGAAGAAGGGCATCACTGTCCTCAACAGCCCCGGCACCATCGACGCCGACTACCGCGGCGAAATATGTGTCATTCTCATTAACCTCTCGCAGGAGGATTTCGTCATCAACGACGGCGAGCGCATCGCCCAGATGGTCATCGCCTGCCACGAGCAGGCCGAAATCGTCCAAGCCGAGGAACTCACCGACACCGAGCGTGGCGCCGGCGGCTTCGGCCACACGGGGAAATAACCTCACCCCCACACCCTTCTCCTTCAAGAGAGGGGTGTAGAATGAATTGATTAGAATGAAACGTTTGGCACAATCTGTGGTCCTGTGTGTTGCGATATTATCGCAACTATTTTCCTCCTGCCATGCGCAGCCCGCTGGTACGCAGGCGTCTCGCCTGCAAAACAGCTCTGCAGGCGAAACGCCTGCGTACCTAGATTTGCGAACGGGTGCCGAAATGCTCTTCCTCAAGGAAGAGGCCGTCTTCCCCAACTCCCATATCGCCGTGGTTGGGAACCAGACTTCAATCGTTGGAAACACACATTTGGTTGACACCTTGCTATCGGCAGGGGCCAATGTAGTGAAAATCTTCTGTCCCGAGCACGGTTTTCGCGGCACTGCTGAGGCCGGAGCCCATGTTGACAACAGCGTCGACGCCAAGACCGGCCTACCCATCATCTCGCTCTACGGCAAGAACAAGAAACCCACGCCCGAGCAGTTGAAGGATGTGGATTGCGTGGTCTTCGACCTGCAGGATGTGGGGTGCCGCTTCTATACCTATATCTCCACGCTGCACTATGTGATGGAAGCCTGCGCCGAAGCGGGCATACCGCTCGTTGTCCTCGACCGCCCCAACCCCAACGGACATTATGTCGACGGCCCGGTGCTGGACACCGCGCGCTACCGCTCCTTTGTGGGCATGCACCCTGTGCCGGTGGTCTATGGTATGACGATAGGAGAATATGCAAAGATGATCAACGGTGAGCATTGGATAAAAGACACTTGCGACTTGACTATCGTCAAGATGAAGGGCTACCGACGCGACAGCATCGGCTACGAGCTGCCTGTGCCGCCGTCGCCCAACCTGCGCAACGCCCACGCCATCGCCCTCTATCCCAGTCTCTGCCTCTTCGAGGGCACTAACGTCAGCGTGGGGCGTGGCACCGACAGCCCGTTTGAAATCATAGGCATCCCTTCGAAATACAGCACATGGTGGTGCAGCAATACCAATTTCACCTTGGCAGGTAATCAGATAGCCGGAGCTTTCTACTTCACCCCACAGGGTGGCGAGCAGCACTTCGGTATCAATCTGCGGGGAATCGAGGTTCCCGCCCGATTCGACCTGTCGTACCTCATGGTCATGTACTCGCTGGCGAGAAAAGACTGCTTCTTCCTCAAGAGCAACTTCTTCGAGAAGCTGGCCGGCAACAAGGAGTTGCGCAAGCAAATTAAGCTGGGCATGAGCGAGGAGGCCATCCGCGCCACCTGGCAGCCCGCCCTCGACGAGTTCAAGAAAACCAGAGAGAAATACCTTATATATAAATAATATGAATAAGAACGGAAAACAGATTTGTGAGCATCTGAAGGCCATCCGCCGCCAAGTGGCCGAACAGAATGACATCCCGCTGGAGCAGCACGACTGCCCCCACGAGGGTCCTTGCGCCGGCACCTGCCCCCGCTGCGAGGCCGAGGTGAAATACCTGGAGCATGAGCTGCACCGCCGCATGACCCTCGGCAAGGCCGCCGCCGTGGCCGGTGTGGCCATGTCAATGGCTGCCTTCGCCAGCTGCACCCAGGGCGAAATCGAACAGCCTTTCGAGGGAGACATTATGCCGGAAGTGGTTGATACCACCAGCGGTGCCACACAAGATACATTAACAATACAATATTAATCTATGAAAAAGACAATCCTCATGATGGCTGCCGCCGCCATGCTCTTTGGCGCCTGCTGCTGCAACAACGATGAGTGCGCCGCCCCGGCCTCTGACCCCGCCGAGGTGGTGATGCAAAACATCCTCGCCCGCAAGAGCGTCCGCTCCTACACCGGCGACACCATCCCCGCCGCGGTGATGGAGAACATCCTCCGTGCCGCCATGGCTGCCCCTAGCGGCCGCGACTGGCGCCCCTGGAGCTTCGTCGTGCTGACCGACAAGAGCCAGTATGACAGCATCTTCGCCGGCAACTTCAACATGCAGAAATTCAAGGAGAGCGGTGCCGTGGTCGTCATCTGCGCCGACACCATTCACATGGGACCCACGCGCGACAACCCCGACGGCCCCGCCGTGGCCCAGGTGAACCAGATGTGGCGCGACGACATGGGTGCCGTTACCGAGAACCTCCTCCTGGCCGTCGAGGCTTACGGCCTCGGCGCCTGCTGGACCGCCTGCTACCCCTACCAGCAGACCATGGAGCCCGTCAAGCGCACCCTCGGCCTGCCCGCCTCGGTGGTGCCCTATGCCGTGGTGCCCATCGGCTACCCCAACGGCGACACCCAGCCCAAGGACAAGTGGGATCCCTCGCGCATACATTATAACCGCTGGTAGCCTATGCTGAATCCCGGAATCAAAGGCCGCCTCGAGCAGGTGGTAACCCCCGACCTGTCGGCCGCCCGCATCGGCAGCGGCCTGGTGGAGGTGTTCGCCACACCGATGATGATAGCCCTCATGGAGCGCACCTGCAACGAGAGCGTCCTCCCGCACCTGGAGGAAGGCCAGGGCACGGTAGGCACCAACGTCAACGTCGCCCACTCGGCCGCCACGCCGGTGGGCATGCGCGTGTGGTGCGAGAGCGAACTGCTGGAGGTGGACCGCCGCCGGCTGGTTTTCAGCGTGAAAGCCTACGACGAGCGCGGCTCCATAGGCGAAGGCACCCACGAGCGCTTCGTCATCGACACCGCCAAGTTCCAGGCCAAAGCCCTCGGAAAATAATCCTCACGACAACAACGACAACCTGGGAAAGCGCGACATGCGCTTTCCTTTTTCTTGCCATGGTGTTACCATGGGCGGCGCATGTTGCGCCGCCCATAGCGTTGTCGCTGTTGTCGGTGTTGTCGTAAAAAAAGCCAGGGCTGCACACTGTGCGGCCCTGTTTCCGTGGAGTAGATGGTTCTCAAACCAATCTTTATATTTTATTTTATTTCAAATCGTTAGCCGGTTGTAATGGTGTCGGAGTGATAAATATGTGATAAATATTGAAAAAATGGCACTTTTCAACCGGCCTTTCTGTGTCTCTTTTCAATTGCAAAAATACGACTTTTTCTCAATATACAAACAAAATTTTGTCAGTTTGCTTTTTCTTCGTACTTTTGCATCATCGTAAGTTGTTGTGGTGTCCCGTGCGTAACGGCTCACTATAGAGGGGGGAGGGGTAATACCCAACCCCCTTTTTTGCATTTACATTCGTTTTCTATACATATGTATTGCATTTGTACCCCTCAACTAATACACTTGCATCACTATCGTATTCCAGTGGCTGGCATTTGCTACAATTATCCGTGGCATTTGCTACATTTTGCCACCGCATCTTATCTATATCTCTCGCGACCCGTTTTTGCGTCACAATCAACGTTGCTCTATAACCCCTATTGATTTACAGCGTGTTATACAAATACAGACCAAAAAACGACCCATTTTTTTTTCGTGTTGCGTATTACTTTAATTCGCTGGTTCAACATCACCAACCGTCAAAACAAAAACGCATTACTATAATACGGCAAATAATTATAAATCAACATTTTATTTTGCCATATCGTTTTTTATTCGTACTTTTGCACCATAAAACAACATAGTTATGAATAGCAATAATAATAAACTATTATCACAATCAAACGTGTATGGCTCAAACTACACAAATAACGGCGGTTTTCAAAATATTGTCAATGGCAATAACAACGGCTCAATCTGCATTAACAACGGGGTTTCGGATGGTGTTGTTTCCCTATTGTTGCAAATAATTCAGCAACTGACCGAGCAAAACAGCCACCTTATTGAACGTGTCAACCAATATCAAATTGAATTGCTTGAATACAAATTAGGGGTGGCGCAACTGCCACCCCCTGCAAAGGCTCGATAATCGCTGTATTATTGCCCTTATTCGCTGTTAATACCGCTTCTCCAAATCGTCTAACAATTCCCGTGCTTCGTCTTTTGTAAGCACTCGTGCCGGAGGAATAAGAGCCGACCCATCTTTGCCAGTCAGTTCTACCGGCTGCACTGCCTTTCCATATAAACGCTCTCTCAATCGCTCTATTGTGCCGCATTTGCCCTGCTTGGTTTCGGTCAATATGGCCATTGCCAAGCCGCGCACGTATAACGGGGCTTCAATCGCTTTGGCGAGATTGCTCACTTCATCCAAGCGCATTGACAACAATGCCGTGTCCAAGTCGCGCACTTCCTCGGCTGTCAGCCCCTCAAATTTCTTTGCTTCTGTCGGGGTCATAACTAGGGCGTAAACGTCCCGTGTGCGCTTCTTTGGCCGTCCGGCTGGGTTTCCGCTGCGGCCTTTATGCCACTTGTTACCCTCAATGCCTTTTGTGTTTGGGTTGCTGTTTGCCATTGCTCGTTTATTCTTGTTTACTCGCAAAAAATCTGCTTTCCTCCGAGGTCGGCGGCTTTTGCCACATACTGCAATACTGGTTCGGAGCATCCCTCCAAATCAATGCCATTCATTTCGGGCATTCGGTCGCTTATTGACTTGGCAAGGCGTTCTCTCACCTTTGCCCTTTCGTCCTCTTGCTTCTGGCCGTCCTGGTTTGTGCTGGCTGCATTACGTTGCTGCATCATCCCAGTTAGGACTTCACTAAATTTCTCGGTCACTTTCCCAATTGCTTGGGAAACAATGTCGGCAACTTGCCGCATCTGGGTTTCATCTAATTCTGCCATATTGCTAAGTATTTATTTGTCGTATTCCTTGGGTTCTTTGTCGCACAATTTTGCGTGTGGGGTTTCGTGTTTGCTGTTTGCGCTGGCTTCGTGTCCCCTGCTGTTTATGATGGTGCAAATGTCTTTATGCTCATATTGCAAGACGTTAATTTCTTCTCTTAACTTGCCGAGTTGCTGCATCAGCTTCTTTGTACGGGCTGCATAATATTCGTTTGCTTCGTCAATGCTGTTAAAGCGTGCCGCCCTTTCTTCGATGGTCATAGTCTCTGCCATTGTGTTTTGTTTGTTGGTTTTCGTTGCAAAGGTACAAACAAAACGCTGATAGACCATTGTTCTATCGGTGAAGTTATTGAAAAGTTATTGAATGTATTTGAAAACGTGGCGTTTCGTGCCGTTACTAATCAACAATAACGTGTATTCCCGTTTCTCTAAAAATGCGCATTTCTTCTTTGTGTTTGTCCCGCTCTGTTAGTTTTTCAGCGTTCAACACATATTTTAGTGCAATGGATTCCAGGTGCAAATCGTTTGTATATGCTGCGTATTGCAACATATGTTCAGCCCTTATCTTTCTCTTTAACCACCGCAATTGTGTTTTTTTCTCATAATCTTTGCGGTCGGTGTAATCTCCACCCGTGACGGCATTAATCAAATCAACATCGTCTGTTAGGTCAAATATTGTCATTTTGACCAAATCCCTATATCGTAGGCGTTTTGCCATATTGCAACAATTTAACGGCGGCTGGCCTTTATTATTGCCCTAGTTCCGACTTTTATTCGCTGGTGGCCGCTGCTGCAGTTGCTTCGATAGCGTGTGTTATTTCATCAATGGGGCTACTGTCTGCGGTGTCCTTTGTCAGTTGCTCCGTGAGCCACTTACGCGCCTTGTAACGCTCCTTTTTATCAAGGTTGGCGGCGGCTATCAATGCGTTCTCTCCGCGCTCGTTCCCGGCTTCCCTTATAAGGTTGGCTATATATACCTCTTTCCACTTCCCAAAAGTTGTTATTTCTTCCATATCGGCGTTATTGTGGTTTATCTTGGCTATATTAAAATACTCGTCTCTCCACATCTGCACCATTTTCGAGTATGTCTGCGGCTGCAATAATACTGCTGGCGTTGCTTCGGCAATATGCAGTTGGCGGCGTATCTGCCCTATTAACCGCAATTCATACCGCAACAATGCCGCTGGCTGCACCCTTGGGGATTCTGCTGCTTTATCGTAGAATTGCAATTGTCGGTGCTGTATCTTGTATAGTAGCGTTGTATCGGCCTGCATTATTCGTTTGTATCGCGATTTGTTGCCCAAATACTGAAAATATGTTGCTGGTGGCTGCTGTGTCGGTATGTTGACCGCAATATCAACCCTTGCGACCTTTGCCGTTGCTGCAATGTCAAGATGTAGCGCATCGCTCATCATCTGCACCGCTTCGGCTGCTTCGGTTCTGCTCAATTCTCCGTTGGCGTTTGTGCCGTTCCTATACTTTGCCAAACTGCCATTGAGGTAAATAATCCCCCTTTCGTTGATAACCACTTTGTAATTGTTCAATGTTCCGCGCACAATATAACCCGTTTTCGTGTTTTCTGCGTACTCGGTCACCTCAATATAATTTGCCACGCTGTACGGGTCAAAATCTTGCCCGACATCGTATTTCTCCACTATCATATTGAGGGTGTCAATCATCGTTTGTTGTGGTCTCCAATTTTGGGGTACTCGTTCACCTTGTTATCACGCGCACGCGATAAATGTTGTACGGGCGTGAGCTACGTGCTTGGCTGGGGTGGTATGGTGGCCACCCCTCGCCCTGCATCCGTCTTAATGTGTCTTTCTTCGCCGTCTTGGTATATCCGCATCGGTAGCAATACACATTGTTCCGTTTGTCTTATTGGTCGTTTCTTGGGTATACAAAAACATTTCGGGGTTGTATACTCTGTTATATCGGCAATTTGCACACTTGACCGACTGGCGGTCGTAACCCGTAACGGGGCATTGTCCTTTGGGTATCATAACGGCTTTATAGGTTGTGTTTATTAATCCAATAAATCTTGTAGCGGATTCCGTGGCTGTTCTTTTGCCATTCGTCCACAATGTCAATTCCTTTGTCTCGAAGAGTGCGTATTGTTGCCCTAGGGTCTGATATACGCGCATCCCTCATTAGTTGCCGTGTGCTTCGGGGTTGTCCGTCTGCCATCACTGCCATAATGGCTTGTTGTGCGTATGCTTCCGGCACAATCTTTTCTCCAAAGAATGTTTGTTGTTCTCTCATTTTACACCCCCTTTCAGCTTTAACGGGTTATTGACAACGTAGGCTGCGGCTTGGGCTTCGTCCTCGGCTTTTGTGGCCACTCGGTGGGCTGTAAGCCATTGGGCAATTTCCGTTTTCTTAAAGTAGGTGTACCGACCGCCCTCGCTTTTATAGTGTGGTATTGCCCTGCGGTTTACAAGTTGGTAAAGATACCCCTTTGATAGCCCCGTGTATGCTGCCACATCGTCAGTTGTAAGCACATCTTTTGCCGCGAGTAGTGTTAATCGTTCAATACGTTCTAATCGTTCATCAATGCTCATTTTAATTGCACTTTGTATCTGTGAGGGTGTCTATGGTGTCGCGCTCCCTCATCGCATCGAACAACCGAGGTGTGACACGTTAATCCTCAATTGTTCAACGCTGCAAAAGTACAATGAAATATAAACAAAAACCCCTACACTTGGGGGTTAAATGTAGGGGTACAACAGGGGGTGTAATTGCTTTATTCCAACTCGTTAAGTGCCGTTAATATTGCATTGCTTCCGGCTGCTGCATATGCGGAGCGGCTTGCGTTTCGCAATGTATTTCGTGGCGTTCCTATCAAATTTGCCCACATCTGCCAATCAACCCTATCTGCCAATTTCAATCTCTTTGTCAGTTCCTGGGCTACATATGCCCAATCGCTTTTTGCTGACACGTCCCAGGGTGTTGTGCTGCGGTTCAATACTTCTTTGCCTTTGTACCCTCTAACGCTTTCAAGTTTTTTTAACATCTTTTCTGCTTTATCGATGCGTATGCATTCCGGCACTTCAAACGGCTGTACATCGTACCCCGATTGGCAGCGTATCGATTGCTGGCCGTTTGGATCTGCGACAGCCGTGCAACATTGTGCAAGTGCATCAATATAGCGTTGGGTAAGTTCGGGTGTGCCGATATATGGTGTTATATCGTCAATATTTCGCCCTTGTTTCAACGTTATGCCACATTCTTTTTGCAGTTCCATTAAATCAATACCATATTCCAACAAAAGCGCATCTAGTCGGTTTATAAACTCTTCCAATAAGTCAAATAGTATGCTAAACGCTTCGATTTCCGCTGTAAACGGGTGCAATAAATTAAGGCTGCATTTTATTGACTCTATCAGTTCGGATTGCTCCGAAATATAGTTTAACGGCTTTATAATGTCGTGCCGTAAATATCGGTATAGTTTGGCTGCGTTCTGTTCCAAGGTGTCAACGTTCCCCCGTATCTCTTCGATAACTTCCTCTGCGGAAAAATCTATATTGGTTGCCGCTGCAAATAGTTTTGCTGGCAGTTCCTCAATGTTCTTTGCCCCTGCATCAGTCAGCCGCCACCCGTTTTTTGTTCTGTACTCTCTAATATCATATTTCCACCTCAAATAAAACAAGCAACTATCGGCCACACTGCCGCGCTGGTATAGTTCAAAAAACTTGATTTCAATTGTGGTTGTCATTGCCGCCCCCTTTCAAAATATGTTATTCAAGAGGTCGACAGCATCCTCTTTCTTTTTGTCAATGATTTTGGCGTATATCTGTGTTGTCCCCACTTCGGTATGACCGAGCAATTTGCTTGTGGTGTACAAGTCTGCGCCCTTTGTCAACATCAGCGTTGCAAAAGTATGTCGCGCCGTGTGTAGGGTCAGCGTTTTGTTTATCCCTGCCGCTGCCGCCCAACGTTTCAATGCTCTGTTTAACGCTGGCTCTGTCGGGAGGTCTGTAAATACCAAGTCGCTGGGGGCTTGCTCTCCCCGTGCCGGTAAATATGCCCGTGCCGTGTCGGAAAGTGGTAAATATAGGGGTGTTTTCGTCTTTTGTTGGCGAATACGTAGCCGCCACCGCTCGCCGTCTTTTTCAATGTCGCTCCACCTCAACCCCTTTGTATCGGATATGCGTAAACCGCAACAACACATAAACAAATACACATTGCGCACGGCTGATTCTGTCGGTGTTGCTTCCAACTTCTTTAATTCTTCCTCTGTCAAATACTCGCGTGTACTTTCCGGCACCTTTATTTTGTCAGTTTTGGCAATAAGGTTGCACGGGTTTCGTGGTATCAGTTCATCACGGACGGCTTCGTTAAGTGCAAAGTGTAAGCATGTGTATTTCTTTTGTGCCGATTTGGGTGACAGGTGTTGTCCCTCGTTTTTCACACCCCCTTTTTGGTTGGGGTCTTTCTTGATGGTGTAGGTGTTTTGTAGGTACTCAATAAACCCCTTTGCAAAATCTTTGTCAACATCTGTTAATTTCACTTGCGCCCCTGCATACTCAACGAGGACGGCTGCGGTTTGTCTCAACATACGTCCCCAAGTGTGCCGGTTCTGCACCTCGGTTGACCGCTTTTCGGCCTGGTCAGCACAATGCAACATCCAATCGTATAGCAGTATTTTCGTGTTGCCGCTGGTTATACCGATTTGCCCGTTTCGTATCTCTGCGGTTCTTTCAAAAGCAATCGCTTGGGCTTTGCATTTTGCTTCTTTGTAGGCTTGCTTATCGTCTTTTTTAACAATGGGAATACTTTTCAACGCTTCCCGTGTCTGCTGGCCGTCTATTGTATAGTGCAAATAGAAACGTATTGCGCCGCTTTTCAATTCACGCTCATACAATTGCACAATGGCTGTGTTCCTGGTGTTGGTTTTCTTTGCCATAATTTCAATATTTATCGGGTGCAAAGATACAACAATTTTTTGAGACGTGTGATAAAAATGTGATAAAATAAACTAAAATGTGATATAATTGAACTAAAACAATATCAAACTGCATTCTTTTTAAAAATGCCGTATTTATACTATAAATCAATGTTATATGAACGAAAAAAGAGGCTTAAAAAAGCCTCTTCCTGTGGAGTAGATGGGACTCGAACCCACTACCTTTTGATTGCGAACCAAATGCTCTACCAGATGAGCTACTACCCCATTGTCTATCAAAAAAGGGCCGTTCGTGGCGACCCTCTTCTTGGTGGAGTATATCGGAGTCGAACCGATGACCTCTTGCATGCCATGCAAGCGCTCTAGCCAACTGAGCTAATACCCCATTTTATTCCGTTTTTCTCTCGAAATCTCAATTCCAAAGTTCACTCGACTTCGCTCGTGCTCTTTTGAAATCGGGTGCAAAAGTACAACCTTTTTCCGATATGGCCAAATATTTTTTGCATTTTTTTCTCAAACCATTGTGTTTCAGCCCCATTATTTTTCCACAGCACCTCACCGATAGCGATGCATCCAGCCCCAAAACCTCCTCTAATAACGTTTTTTGCCCCCTCCTCTTCACTACTACTCCCCACCCCTTCCCGACCACTCCCCTAGCATGGACGAAGAGAGGAAGAAGAGGGTACCCCCTAAATCTTGATTGTCAGCCGCTTGCAAACCACGTTTTTTGAGCCGTTTTTCACTTTTTTTCCTTTTTTTCGACCCCTTTTTTCGACCCTGCCTCCAGGGGAGGTAGGGCACTCCGTGCGGGGGTACCCCAGCGGGGGGCACCGAGGTTTTCAACCGAGCAAATCTTTGATACCAAAAGGAGTGCCGAGAGGGGCTCCTCTTTTGTTGATAACTTGTCGGCCGGGACGGTGGAATTCTATATAATTTAGCACTCTGAAACGGGAGCACCCGTTTTGCCGCAATTCATTATAACTTAACAACATAAATCAGCACCCATGATGACGCAAGGCGACTTGTTTTCTGCAACCACCCCCCAGCGGGAACCCAAAGAGTACCGGCAGTATACACCGGAGGAGATTATGCAGTCCTCGGTGGACTATTTCCACGGCGACGAGCTGGCCGCCAACGTGTGGATGAACAAGTACGCCCTGCGCAACGACGACAAGATCTACGAGCTCAACCCCGACATGATGCATCGCCGCCTGGCGGCGGAGTATGCCCGCATCGAGCAGAAGTACCAGAACCCCCTCTCGGAGGAGGAGATCTACCAGCTGCTGAAGGACTTTAAATATATAGTACCCCAGGGCAGCCCCATGAGCGGCATCGGCAACAACTTCCAGGTGGTCAGCCTCTCGAACTGCTTCGTCATCGGCAATTCGGGCCAGAGCGACTCCTACGGCGGCATCATGAAGATTGACCAAGAGCAGGTGCAGCTGATGAAGCGGCGCGGCGGCGTGGGGCACGACCTGAGCCACATACGCCCCGGCGGAAGCCCCGTCAAGAACTCGGCCCTCACCTCGACCGGCATCGTGCCCTTCATGCAGCGCTACAGCAACACCACCCGCGAGGTGGCCCAGGGCGGCCGCCGCGGCGCGCTGATGCTCTCCATCAGCATCAAGCACCCCGACTCCGAGCACTTCATCGACGCCAAGCTGGAGCAGGGCAAGATTACCGGCGCCAACGTGAGCGTGAAGATTACCGACGAGTTCATGGAGTGCGTCCGCAGCGGCAAGCCGTTCGTGCAGCAGTACCCCATCGACTCGCCCAACCCCATATATACCAAAGAGATAGATGCCCGCGCGCTGTGGAACAAGATTATCGCCAACGCGTGGAGCAGCGCCGAGCCGGGTGTGCTCTACTGGGACACCATCATCCGCGAGAGCGTGCCGGACTGCTATGCCGACTTCGGCTACCGCACCGTCAGCACTAACCCCTGCGGCGAGATACCCCTCTGCCCCTACGACAGCTGCCGCCTGCAAGCCATCAACCTCTTCTCCTATGTCGAGAACCCCTTCACCCCACAGGCCACGTTCAATTTCGACCTCTTCCGCGAGCATGTGGCCAAGGGGCAACGCCTGATGGACGACCTGATTGACCTCGAGCTGGAGAAGGTGGAGCAGATACTCAAGAAGATAGAGACCGACCCCGAGAGCGACGAAATCAAGCAGGTGGAGCACAACCTGTGGCTGAATATCAAGATGAAGTGCCTCGAAGGGCGCCGCAGCGGCTTCGGCATCACGGCCGAGGGCGACATGCTGGCCGCCCTGGGCCTGCAATATGGCAGCGAGGAGGCCACGGCATTTGCCGTCAAGGTGCAGCAGACCCTCTGCTGCGCCGCCTACGGCTCCAGCGTACAGCTGGCCAAGGAGCGCGGCTCTTTCCCCATCTACGACCCACGCCGCGAGGAGAACAACCCCCTCATCCAGCGCATACGTGAAGCCGAACCTGAGCTCTACGCCGAGATGACCAAGTACGGCCGCCGCAACATCGCCCTCCTCACCATCGCCCCCACCGGCACCGTCAGCATCTGCACCCAGACCACCAGCGGCATCGAGCCCGTATTCCTCGTCGCCTACAAACGCCGCAAAAAGATTAACCCCAACGACCGCGACGCCTCCAACAAGAACATCATCAAAGACGAGAACGGCGACTACTTCGAAGAGTACAACGTATTCCACCCCAAGTTCCTCGACTGGGCCCGCATCAACGGACACGATGTGGAGGCCGTCAAGCAGATGGACGACACAGCGTTGCAGACACTCATCGAACAGAGCCCCTACTTCCACGCCACCAGCGCCGACATCGACTGGGTGGCCAAGGTGCGCATGCAGGGCGCCATACAGAAATGGGTGGACCACTCGATTTCCGTTACCGTCAACATCCCCAAGGAGACCACCAAAGAGACCGTGGCCACCATCTATGAGACCGCCTGGGAAAGCGGATGCAAGGGTTGCACCATCTACCGCGACGGATCGCGCACCGGCGTGCTGGTCTCCACCAGCGAGGGCAAGAAAGACACCCCCGCTTTCGGCGAAAGCAAAGCCCCCAAGCGCCCCAAGAAACTCGAGGCCGAAATCGTCCGCTTCAAGAACGAAAAGGAGGATTGGATTGCCGTCGTCGGCATGTACGAAGGTCGCCCCTACGAGATTTTCACCGGCCGCGCCGAGAACTTCGTGCTGCCCAAGTGGGTCGAGAAAGGTTGGGTGATACGCGTCAAGGAGAAAGGCGACGCCCATGCGCGCTACGACTTCCAATTCCTCGACCACGACGGCTACCCCGTAACCATCGGCGGCCTATCCCGCATGTTCAAGAAAGAATACTGGAACTACGCCAAGCTCATCTCCGGCATCCTGCGCCACGGCATGCCCATCCCCAACGTGGTGGAACTCATCGGCAAGCTCACCTTCGACGTGGACAGCATCACCACCTGGTCCAACGGTGTGGCCCGCGCGCTGAAACGCTACATCAAGGACGGCACCGAGACCGACGAACTCTGCCCCGACTGCGGCAGCAAGATTGTATACCGCGACGGATGCAAGAGCTGCCAGAACTGCGGCTGGAGCAAATGCAGCTAGAAAAACAAGCAAGCACATATAGCACAGGAGGCCCCCATCGATGGGGGCCTCCTGTTTTGTTTCCCATTCGGGGACATACTATCCGTTTCATCTTCGAAAAGAAAACGATTAAAAACCCGACAAAAGGGCATTTTTTGCCAGTTTACAACCAGATGATTCCCAGTACATAAGACCCACCCTCTTCTTCCTCTCTTCTTCCTCTCTTGGAGAATGGGAGGGAAATGGGAAGGGCAGCGACCGACGGTCGCTGCCCTTTATCATGAATCCGGGGGTTATCTGACCACCGTGATACGTCTAGGCGGCAGGTCGCCAATCTTAACGAGGTAGGCGCCGCTGGCAGGGATATCGAAGCTCACCTCGCCCTGCCCGTCACGACGGGTGGCGAGCAGACGGCCGACGGCATCGTAGAGTGCCACTCCTTGGCCCTCGGCACCCTCGACGACAACGCGGCCACCACGCTGGTATACCTTGGCATTGACAGCCTGCGGGCTGTCCGCACCGGCGGGGTCGCTGATATAGATTGTGTCGTGGATGTAGACGGTGTCGCGAACGGTGTGGTAGAGGTATATCGTGTCGTGGATGTATTCCCACTCGGTATGGGTGAGCCACACCGTGTCGTGGATATAATGATTGACGTATGTCGTGTCATGGATATAGCGGTTGATGTAGTTGATGACCGTGTCATGGATGTAGTTGGTGATAAAGGTTGTGTCATGGATGTAGTGGTTGATGTACTGCAGCACCGTGTCGTGGATATAGACGTCGACGAAGCGTTCGAGGTAGGTCGTATCGTGGATGTAGTTGGTGATGAAGGTTGTGTCGTGGATGTAGTGGTTGACATACTGCAACACCGTGTCGTGGATGTATTCCCACACAGTCTGGGTGAGCCACACCGTGTCGTGGATATAGTGGTTCACATGGGCCGTATCGTGGATGTAGAGGGTGAGGTAGGCGGTGTCGTGCACATAGTGGTGCAGGTAGAGGGTGTCCGTCTGGGTGCGCACTAGGACGGTGGTGTCGTGGATATAGTTGTTGATGTAGGTTGTGTCGTGCACATAGTTGTTGACGTAGGCTATCATCGTGTCGTGCACGTAGTTGGTGATGTAGGTCGTGTCATGAACGTACTCGCGGATGTAGACCCGGGTGGTGTCATGCACATTGTGGTTGACGTAGACCGTATCATAGATATGCTCAGGAAGGTAGAGCGTGTCGCGGAAGTAGTGGTTGACCACGGTGGTGTCATGCACATACTGGTTCACGTACTGCAGCACCGTGTCGTGGATATAGTTGGTTACCAGCGTGGTGTCGTGGATGTACTGCGTGAGCCAGGCCGTGTCATGAACGTAGCGGTTGATGTAGGTCGTGTCGTGCACATAGTGGTTCACGTAGCGGATGACCGTATCGTGGATGTAGCTGTTGACGAAGGTGGTATCCCGGATGTAGACCAGCGTGGTATCGTGCAGGTGGACCAAGTGCACTATGGTGGTGTCGTGCAGGGTTACATAGGCGGTGTCGTGCGGGGTGAACACAGCGGTGAAGAGGGTGTCGGCTGTTACCTCCACCCGGCGGGGGTTGCTTCCGTCGCCGTCGTTCCAACCCACGAAACGCACGTTGGCCGCCGGCAGGGCGTAGAGTGTGGCTGTGTCGCCGGCGGTGTAGGTGCCGCCGCCGGCAGCGGTGCCGAGGGCAGGCGCATCGGACTGGACCGTAACGGTATGGGTGACTGACTGGGCACTGGCGACGATGGACAGCGCGACAAGTGTGGCGAAAAGGAGTAAAGCTTTCTTTATCATAATGTTTCTTTTTTATTGCTATATAGGTTCATCTTGCGTTGAGGACGACTGCCACCCTGTGCGGTACCGATGTGCCCACCTGCACAAGGTAGACCCCAGAGGCAGGCACCTCGAAGGTGAGGAGTGCCGCCTCCTCGCGCCGCACGGACAACAGGCGCCCGGACAGGTCGTAGAGCGACACTTCGCGCCCCAATGCGCCTTCCACCACGATGCGGCCTTGACTCACGTAGACCTTCGCCTTGGCGGGTACGATGGGGTCGACAGCGACGTAGACAGTGTCGTGGACATAGACTGTGTCCGTCAGGGTGGTGTACAGGTGCACCGTGTCGTGGACGTTGGCGTAGCGCGTGCGAGTGCGGTAGAGGGTGTCCGTCAGGCGGATGTAGCTGAAGAGGGTGTCATGCACCAGATGGTCGATGTAGCGTTCCACCGTGTCAGTCAGGTAGCGGGCAAGGAAGACAGTGTCGTGCAGCTCGTGGGTGAGGTCCACCGGCAGCGTGTCGTGAAGGTAGTGGTACAGGTAGCGCTCCACATAGAGCGTGTCGTGCAGGCACTGCTGCAGGAATACCGTGTCGTGCAGCCGGTGCTCCAGGTGCTGGAAGATCGTGTCGTGGATATACCCGTAGAGTGTGCGGGTGATGTAGAGCGTGTCGTGCGTGTAGTGGTGCATGTGAAGCGTGTCGTGCACGAAGGCAGTGAGGTAGAGCGTGTCGTGCATGTAGTGGCGCAGGTAGAGTGTGTCGGTGATGCTGTGCACCGTCAGCAGGGTGTCGTGCACGTTGTAGTTCACTATCAGCGTGTCGTGCACCTGGTGGTCGATGCTGGCCAGCAGCGTGTCGTGCACGGGGACGTTGACGTAGGTGGTGTCATGTATGTATTGCACCACGGCCACGCGCAGCGTGTCGTGCACAGGCAGGTTGCGGTGCAGGGTGTCTGTGTGGCGCACCTCGGGGCGCAGCGTGTCGGTGCTGTGGTGGTGCAGGTGAAGTGTGTCGTGCACCGCCACTACCACCGGCTGCCAGAGCGTGTCGTGCACGTTGAGGGTGGTGGTCAGCGTGTCGTGCACCGGGACGTGGCGGTACAGCGTGTCGTGCCGGGTGAGGTTGAGATAGATCGTGTCGGGTTGCAGGTGCATGAGGTAGTCCTCCACCGTGTCGTGCACGGAGGTCGTGCTGAAGAGGGTGTCGGAGAGGTAGACACGGGCGGTGTCGCCGCGGTGGACGATGTAGGCGGCCAGCGTGTCGTGCTCGGTGCGGTAGAGCGTGTCCTGCAGGCTGAACAGGGCGGTGAGCGCCGTGTCGCGGCTCACGCTCAGGGTGCGGGGGTTGTCGGCCACGTGGTCGCTCCATCCGCGGAAGGCGGCGCCGGCGCGCGGCAGGGCGCGCAGGGTCGCCTCGGTGCCGTCGATGTGGACGCCGCCGCCCAGCACGCTGCCCAACGTGCTGTCCGACGCTCGCGCGTCGACGTTATAGGGGCAGTCGTACTCGCGGTAGTTGGAGAAGTAATCCCACCCCTCGGCAGAGCGATAAGACGCCGCTGATCCGCAAGGCACCCACACCTCTGTCGAGGTAGGAACTTCATAGAAAGGATGATAACGGACCAAGCCATATACAGAGCCCAGTTGAGGAGGTTGCTCACTCCGCATAACAATGCGATTGATATTTGTGCAAGCACGAAACGCACTTATTCCGATAGTTCCTACATCCGCGGGAATTTCTATGCTCGTCAACCCTGTGCATTCAGCAAATGCCGAATTGCCAATTTCGGTTACAGCCGCAGGGATTTCTATATTTGCCAATCCTGTACAGCCATAGAAGGCACTTGGACCAATGAACGTAACAACTGCAGGGATTTCAATATTTGCCAATCCTGTACAGCCATAGAAGGCACTTAAACCAATGGACGTAACATCACTGGGAATTATAGAGCTTTTGCATCCAGAAATTAGCGTGTTTGTAGCCGTCTCAATAATGGCGTTGCAACCATTACGGCTGTCATACTTTGTGTTGCCGCTTGCAACAGTAATGCTTGCCAATTGGGGGCATTGTGAGAAAGGATTGCTAGCAATGGAAGTAACGGAAGCAGGAATCGTAACTGAAGACAACTTGGTTTCCATAAACGCCCAGCTCCCGATGGTTCTAACGCTATTTCCTAGAGTCAAACTGGTTAAAGAGGTGCAAGCAATGAAAGCCCTTTCCCCAATGGATGTCGTTGAATTAGGGATAGCGACACTGGATAAACTGGAACACGCACCAAATGCGCCTTCTTCGATAACCTGGACTCCACTTCCAATAGTAACCATCTGCAGTGTTTGCAACCCAGAAAAAGCCGAGGTACATATCTTTGTTGCTGTATTGGGGATGGTTATCTGTGTTGGTGTAATATCCCAGAAGTAAGATATCTCACGAACCGTGTATGTAACACTACCATAAGCGACTGTCGGTGGAATAATGATATGTCCTGACATTGATCTATTGTCACCTCTCCAAACATAAACGTTGGTACCTGACGTACCTCCATAGGTCAATCGGTGCCCTGATGGTGAAATAGCTGTAAATACCTGCGCCCAACCTGGGACAACAAGGTGCAACATAATTACCAGTATGAGTATGTGGTGCTTCTTCAAGAAGAGTGTTTTTAATGTAATAAAATGCAAAAGTACAACTTTTTTCCCACACGGCGGCACAAAAATGCATATCCAAACATAATAAACTGATTTACAAAGCTCTATTATATTTAAAATTTAATGCAAAAAAGCTCAGAAAAAAACGGAAAAGAGCCAATTTCGGGCAATTTGCAACCATGTGATTCCCTGTGGATAAGACCCACCCTCTTCTTCCTCTCTTCTACCATGGTTAAGGGGTGGTGGGTGGGGAATGGAAAGGACAGCGTCCTGCGGAGGCTGTCCTTCATCATGGGTTCGGGGGCTATCTGACCACCGTGATGCGACGGGGCGGCAGGTCGGCGATTTTGACAAGGTAGGCTCCGCTGGCGGGGATGTCGAAGCTCACCTCGCCCTGCCCATCGCAACGGGTGGCGAGGAGACGGCCGATGGCGTCGTAGAGCGCCACGTCATGACCCTCGGCACCCGCAACGACAATGCGACCGTCACGCTGGTAGACCTTGGCGGCGATGGGCAACGGGGTGTCCACGCCGGCGGGGTCACTGATGTAGATTGTGTCGTGGACATAGACTGTGTCCGTCAGGGTGGTGTACAGGTGCACCGTGTCGTGGACGTTGGCGTAGCGCGTGCGGGTGCGGTAGAGGGTGTCCGTCAGGCGGATGTAGCTGAAGAGGGTGTCGTGCACCAGGTGGTCGATGTAGCGCTCCACCGTGTCCGTCAGGTAGCGGGCAAGGAAGACAGTGTCGTGCAGCTCGTGGGTGAGGTCCACCGGCAGCGTGTCGTGAAGGTAGTGGTACAGGTAGCGCTCCACATAGAGCGTGTCGTGCAGGTACTGCTGCAGGAAGACCGTGTCGTGCAGCCGGTGCTCCAGGTGCTGGAAGAGGGTGTCGTGGATATACTGGTGGAGGGTACGGGTGATGTAGAGCGTGTCATGCGTGTAGTGATGCATGTGAAGCGTGTCGTGCACGAAGGCCGTGAGGTACAGCGTGTCGTGCATGTAGTGGCGCAGGTAGAGCGTGTCTGTGATGCTATGCACTGTCAACAGGGTGTCATGCACGTTGTAGTTCACTATCAGCGTGTCGTGCACCTGGTGGTCGATGCTGGCCAGCAGTGTGTCGTGCACGGGGACGTTGACGTAGGTGGTGTCATGTATGTATTGCACCACGGCCACACGCAGCGTGTCGTGCACAGGCAGGTTGCGGTGCAGGGTGTCCGTGTGGCGCACCTCGGGGCGCAGCGTGTCGGTGCTGTGGTGGTGCAGGTGAAGTGTGTCGTGCACCGCCACATTGACCGGCTGCCAGAGCGTGTCGTGCACGTTGAGGGTGGTGGTCAGCGTGTCGTGCACCGGTACGCGGCGGTACAGCGTGTCGTGCCGGGTGAGGTTGAGATAGATTGTGTCGGGCTGCAAGTGCTGCAGGAATTGCTCCACGGTGTCGTGCACGGAGGTCGTGCTGAAGAGGGTGTCGGAGAGGTAGACGCGGGCGGTGTCGCCGCGGTGGACGATGTAGGCGGCCAGCGTGTCGCGCTCGGTGCGGTAGAGCGTGTCCTGCAGGCTGAAGAGGGCGGTGAAGGCGGTGTCGCGGCTCACGCTCAGGGTGCGGGGGTTGTCGGCCACGTGGTCGCTCCATCCGCGGAAGGCGGCGCCGGCACGCGGCAGTGCATGCAGGGTCGCCACGGTGCCGTCGATGTGGACGCCGCCGCCCAGCACGCTGCCCAGCGTGCTGTCCGACGCTCGCGCGTCGACACTGTAGGGACAGTCATATTCGCGGTAGTTGGAAAAACGGCTCCACCCTTCCGCTGCTCGATAGGCCGCCGCTGACCCGCAGGGGACAACAATCTCGGCTGTAGTGGGGACTTGGCTAAACGGTGGCCAATAATCCGGCATACTTGAATAGTGAGGTGTATAACCAACAATCGTTATCGGCGGGGTGGCTCCCTGAACGATGATGCGGTTAAGTTGAGTGCAGCGTAGGAATGCACGATTCTCGATACTGTTGACCGAGGCTGGGATGGTGATGGAGGTCATCATAGAGGTAGCAAAAGCAAGGTAGGCTATTTCGGTTACAGTGTTAGGGATGACAGTGCCCGTGCAGCCTTGTATCAGCTTGTTGCTGGAGGTCTCAATGATAGCGTTGCAGCCATCACGGCTGTCGTACACGGGATTGCCGCTGGCCACGATGATACTGGTCATGGCACTATTGTTTTGAAAAGGGGTTTGACCAATTGATGTGACAGATGCCGGAATGGTAACACCCGTCATCTGCTTCCAATTGTCAAAACCGAGACGTGCTATAGAGGTTACAGTATAACTACGGCCACCATAGTTGACGGTTGCAGGAATAATGAGATGACCCACGTAGTTATCACCTCCTTCACTTACCTCAACATTGGTTCCCGAAATAACGCTGCAGGAAATGGTGTGCCCTGAAGGGGTGGTGGCGGTGAAAGTCTGCGCGCTAGCCGCCACAACGCAAGCCAATACAAAAGCCAATATCAATAATATTCTTTTCTTCATTGGGAAGATGGACTCTATTTATCGGGCGGCCTTACTGGTTGGAGTACTGCTGCACCTCGTCGTGGAAGAACTCGAGTTGCACGCCGGCCTGGCGGAAGAGTTCCTCGCTTTCGGCACCGGCGTGGTACTTGCGCTCACAGACTACGCGCTTGATGCCGCAGTTGATGATGAGCATGGCGCAGGTGCGGCAGGGGGTCATGCGGCAGTAGAGGGTGGCGCCGTCGAGGGCGATGCCGCGGCGGGCGGCCTGGCAGATGGCGTTCTGCTCGGCGTGCACGGTGCGGACGCAGTGGTTGGAGACGGTGCCATCGGGGTTGATGCTCTGGCGGAAGAGGTGGCCGACCTCGTCGCAATGGGGCAGGCCGGCAGGGGAGCCGACATAGCCCGTTACGAGCAGCTGGCGGTCCTTGACGATGACGCAGCCGGAGCGGCCGCGGTCGCAGGTGGCGCGCTTGGAGGCGGTGTTGGCCAGCTCCATGAAGTATTCGTCCCACGAGGGTCGGCGGTAGGTGATGCGCTGCAGCACCGCCTCGACCTGTGCGTTGAGCTGCTCGATGGTGCCGCCGTTGTCGAAGCGGAAGTCGGCCTGGTCGATGCAGTAGCGGAGGTTCTGCTTGTTGGGGTCAGCGTTGTCCATTTCGCGCTGCTCGTTGGCGAGGAAGGTGTCGTAGTCGATATGGTCGGTCTCGCTGCCGCGCAGCACGGCGCGCTCGTAGCGCACGCGGGTGTCGGCGTCGACGGCGAAGAGGTAGAAGCTGGGCTTGCCGCGCAGGGCCTGCACCTCGCCGGGGGTGCGGACGCTTTCGATGATGCAGTTGCAGCCCGAGGCGGCGGCCTGCTCGTAGAGCTGCTCGACAATCCACGAGGGGCTGTGCTGGGCGCGCAGGTCGTTGCCCACGAGGGTCATGGTGTCGCGGTTGACCTCGAGGCCGCGGCGCTTGATTTCCTCGGTGAGGAAAGCCCGCACGGAGTAGTGGACAAAGCCGCGGTGCTGGACCAGGTAGTCGACGATGGTGCCCTTGCCGGCGCCGAGGGTGCCGGTGATTCCGATAGTAATCATACCTTATATTTATACTGCAGGCCGGCGAGTTCCTCGTTGGCCTTGACGATTTTCTTCTTGAGACCCTGCTTGTAGGCCGCGAGCTTCTGCATGAGTGCCTCGTCGGCCAGGGCGAGCATCTGCATGGCGAGGATGGCGGCGTTCTGGGCGCCGCCTATGGCGACGGTGGCCACGGGTATTCCCGGAGGCATCTGGAGGATGGCCAGGGTGGCGTCGAGGCCCTCGAGGCAGGAGCCCTTGATGGGCACCCCGATGACGGGCAGCGGGGTTTCGGCGGCGATGACACCCGGCAGGGCGGCGGCCATGCCGGCGCCGGCGATGATGACACGGATGCCGCGCGACTGGGCATTGCGGGCGAAGTCGCCCACCTCGGCGGGCGTGCGGTGGGCGGAGAGGGCGTTGACCTCGAAGGGTATCTCCATCTCCTCGAAGAACTGGCAGGCTTTCTCCATGACCGGCAGGTCGGAGGTGGAGCCCATGATGATGCTGACTATAGGTTTCATTTCACGTGGTGTTTTATTCAATCAAAAATGCAAAGGTAAGACTTTTTTTCCACACAGCGGCAGAAAAACGCATATTTCGCTGCAATACACTGACTGACAGCAAACTAAAACATCCTGCATTTCCCTGCAAAAAAAGGCTCCGAAAACCGGAAAAAGGCCAATTTCGGGTGGTTTGCAACAGGGTGAATGACAGCATTTTAAAGGCACCCTCTTCTTCCTCTCTTCTTCCTCTCTTCGGCCATGGCAGGGGGAGGGTGGCGGAGGGGGCAAAAAAAGAGGAGGGACGCCCCTGGCGGGACGTCCCTCTCGGTGTGCATTATCGCAATGAAACTTAGCGGATGATAAGTTTCTCGATCTTGCTGAAGGTGCTGTTGGTGATGCGCACGAAGTAGGCACCAGCGGGGAGGCTGCTGACGTTGATCGTGTTCTCGCCTTCGGCGTTGATGTTGGCGTTGTAGATAACGCGGCCGCTCATGTCGATGATGTTGCAGTTGACCATGCCGGAGACACCGGAGATGTTCAGCTTGACAGTCGAGGTGGCGGGGTTGGGGGCGAGGCCGAGTCTCACTTCGGAGGCAACGGGGTCGATGCCAACCTCGTGCTCACGCCAGCTGGTCTTGGCGGTGAAGACGTAGGTCATGTTCTCCTGAACCTCGGAGATGTAGTAGACGTAGCGGTGACGCTGGAGGTAGACAAAGGGGTTGGCGGCATCGGGGTTGTCGACAACATTGTACTCGTACTGGGCCAGGTCGCCTTCGCCGGTCTCTTCATCGTAGATGGTGAGGGGGACATTGTTGAGGTAGATGGTGTCGATGTAGCTGTGATCGCCAGAGGGGTAGAACTCAATGGCCTGGCTGCTGCCGACGGTGATGTTGAAGCTGTTGTTGCAGATGGAGTCGCCACCACGATAGACATAGAAGCCGTTGGTGTCGGTGTTGCCGAGGGCATCGCAGTTGATGATAACCTGGCTTTCGGGCAGTTCCATTCTCTCGCCGACGATGGGGCGGATGAGGGGGTGGTTGTCCATGTAGTGTCCCCAAACGACGTTACGCTCTTCGGGATCCTGGGGGTCGTAGGCGCGGACGTGGTAGGGAGTGGGGGGCATCATGTTCTGGGCCTGGTAGTCAGCGATTTCGGGGTCGTTGGAGTAGCGGGTGTAGATGAAGGCACCGGTGTCGTTGGTGGTGCGGTAGCTGGAAGCCTGGCCGGCAGCGGCGAAGTAGGCGTCGCTATTGAGGGCGTAGCCGAAACGGTAGGCGGTGTTGGGCTTGAGGGCGGGCTGGTCGGGGAAGAAGATGTTGATGGCGTTGTAGTCGGTTTCAGGACGGATGTAGCCGGTCTGGAGCTGGTTGGCCTGGGAACCGTCGACGGGGAAGATGCGGTTGTCGATGCCACAGGGGACGGAAGCATAGCTGACACGGCCGTCGCCGGTGTAGATTTCTTCGAAAACCATGGGCAGGATGGTGGCGCCGCGCATTCTGGCGGTGTCATACATGGTCTGGGGGACAATTTCGATACCACGGAAGCGGAAGTCGTTGGGGACGGTGTTGCCGGTAACGTAGCGCATGTGGATGTAGTAGCCGGCGTTGGTGTAGTGGTTGTCGGCGGTATCGCCGGTGATGAAGCCGTCATCGGTGAACTGGGGGCAGAAGATGGAGCCGGCGGGGATGATGCCGTTGTCGACACCCCAACGGTAACCTTCGATACGGCCGCTCTGGGGCTGCTCGAGGAAGTCGGAGACGGTGTAGAGGACGGTGTCGAACTTGGTGTTCAGGGTGAGGCCGTTGCCGCTGTTGTTGCTGGCGGTGGCGGTGATGGTGTAGTAGTTCTTGCCGAGGGTGTTGGTGGGCAGGGCGCGGCCCTGGTAGCCACCAATCAGGGTGCCGGTGGTGTTGCCGTAGTTCTCGAAGTCCTCGTACCAGCCGTGACCGTAGTTGTCAACAGCGGAGTCGGCGACATAGAAACCGCGCTCGTTGATGATGAGGTTGTAGGGGGTGGAGACGTTGCCGGCGGGCATGGAGATGCCGGTGCCGGTGGCCACGGTGGTGAAGTTGGTGGGGGTGGTACCAGCGGAGACGGTGAGTTTGGCATCGTTGAGGGTGGCGGTACCGACGTTGCGGGCGGAGATACCGTAGGTCAGGGGAATCTGCATGCGGTGGGGCATGGTGCCGTAGAAACCATCGAGGGCGCGGGCGCCGGTGAGGCTCCAACGGTCGGCACGGGTAACACTCATGACGGCCACGTTGTCGACGGCCCAGTAGTAACCGTAGGCGGAGCCACGACGGTTGGAGGTGCCGCGGAAGCGGAGGTAGATGCTATCCTCGGCCATCAGCTCGGCAGGCATGGTGAACATGGGGTGGTAGGCGGCGAGGGTGTTGACTTTAACGTCAATGCCTTCGACGTTGATTTCGCGGGCCTTCCAGGTGTTGCCGACTTTGTAGTCGATGAAGCAACGGTCGTAGTACTTGGCGTAGGTCTGGGTGAGGCGGACCTCAATCATCAGGTGGTTGTTGCCGTTGGGGTTGGCGTTGACAACCGGGGGGAGGCTGAAGTAGGTGTTGAAGTTACCCTGGCGGGTTCTCTGCTCGCCGTAGGTAAGGAACATGAAGCCGTCGTCGGCCTTACCAGGGTTGGCAGCGGGGAACATGCGCTGCTGGATGTAGACCAGCATGCCGGTGTTGGGATACTCAGTCGAGTAGGTGGAGCAGAAGGTGGCGGAGTCCGAAATCCAGAACCAAACGTCCTTCGTCAGAGGGACGGTGTGGGCCGAACCAGCGACGGCGGTGTCGTTGATTACGTCGGTAGCGGTGAGGACGCTGTTCATGCCGTATCTGAGACCAACGGTGTCGGACGGGGCAAAGGTGAAGCAGTGGATGGTGTCGGCACCTTCATCCTTGGTGAAGATGGAAGCCTTGTAGTCGACCGGGGCGTCGGCAACCTGGCCGGCGGTCTTCAAGGCATGCTGGATACTGGCCTTCGCTGCACGCGAAGCAGTCTCGGTCTGAGCGTAAGCCATGGAGGCAAACATCGCCAAACCTACAAACATAAGTGCTTTTTTCATTGTTGTTTGAATTTGATGATTAAAATTATTGTCTTTCAATTTCATTTATAAAGTTTTCTGTTTCAATATCCTATATTCAATTCCACTTCTCAATTCGACACTATTTCACGGTGCAAATATAGGCATTTTTTTTCACCTGACATTATTTTTTTGATTTTTTATGAAATTAGGTACCGCTGCGGTATTTTTTCTTGCTTGCGCACAATAAAAAACGGGTTGGGGAGTTATAACGGCATTCCACACGCACGCGCCCAATGATAAAAATAAAGTATACGTATATAATATCTCTGGCGACCCTGCTGCTGGCCGCCTGCACAGGCAGCAAGCCTGCCCCCAAGGCCAGCCCCTATGAGCGGCCGCCCATCCGCGAGGTGAGCGAGGCCCAGCTGGCCAGCGACGGCATGCTTATCGACGCCATCGCCCTGCAGGAGAGCGGCCGCATCGACCAGGCCCTGGAGGCATACGCAGCACTCACCACCAAGGATCCCGCCTGCGCCGCCGCATGGTACGAGATGGGGCAGTTGCTGCTGCAGCGCCGCTGGACGGACAGCGCCCTGGCCTGCGCGCAGCGCTCCGTCGACCTGGTACCCGACAACATGTGGTACCTGCTGGCCCTGGCGCAGGCGCAGAGCCAGCGCTCCGACAAGCGCGCCCTGATTGGCACGTGGGAACGCCTTGTGGCCCTCAAGCCCGACGTGCTTGAGTATCACTACGAACTCTCCAACGCCCATATCGCCAACGACGACCTGCCGGCCGCCGTCGAGGCCCTCAACCGCGTGGAACGCAGGATTGGCGTTACCGAGCCCATCTCGCTGCAGAAGCAGCGCCTCTGGCAGGCCGCCGGCAAGGACGACAAGGCCGCACGCGAAATCGAGCGCCTCGCCGAGAGCCTCCCGGGCGACCGCCGCTACAACGCCATGCTGGCCGAGACCTACATGAGGCAACGCCGGTACGCCAAGGCCAAGCAGTGCTACGACCGCATCCTGCAGTCCCACCCCGACGACCCCTACATCCATATCCAGCTGGCCGAGTACTACAAGGCCACCTCACAACCCGACAAAGCCGACAGCGAGCTGCTCCTCGCCTTCCGCAACCGCCAACTCGACACCAAATCCAAGCTGCAGATACTGAACGGATTCTACACACTGGAAGAATTCTACACCAGCCGCAGCGCGACCACCTTCCAGCTGGTAGACATGGCCATGGCCGACTGCCAGGACAGCACAGAGGTGGCCGCCTACTACGGCAACATACTGATGTTCCGGGAGCGCTATGCCGACGCCGTACGCCTCTTCGATATGGCCCTGAAGCGCGACAGCAGCGACTACTCCGTATGGGAGCGGCTGCTGATATGCCTCACCGAGATGCCGGACAATGACAGCCGCATCGACAGCTACGCCCGGCGGGCGGCCTCCCTGTTCCCGATGCAAACCCTGCCCCATTTCCTCGTCGCCAGCACGGCCCTGGAGCAGGAGCGGTACGATGATGCCGTGGCCTCGCTGGACAACATCATGCAATGGGGTTTCTCCAAGGGATACCTCGAGGCCGAGACCCACTCCCTGATGGCCGAGGCCGCCTACCGCAACAAGCAGTACGACAAGGCATGGAAGTCATTCGACCGCTACCTTGCCATGCGCCCCGACGACATGCTCATGCTCAACAACTACGCCTACTACCTCGCCGAACGGGGGCTGCATCTGGAGAAAGCCCTCCAGATGAGCCGCCGCACCATCGAGGCCGAGCCCGACAACGCCAACAGCCTCGACACCTATGCCTGGATACTCCACCTGCTGGGACGCGACGCCGAGGCGCTGCCCTACGCAGAGCGCGCCGTCAAAGGCGACCCCAACAGCCAGACCCTGCAAGAACATTTACGCACCATACAGAACAGCCTGAAATGAAGCTCCGCAACATAGTCTTCCTCCTGCTGGGCGCGGTCCTGCTGACGATTGCCGCCTGCCGTTCGCAGCGCGAAAGCATCCCCTCTCCCACAGAGGCAGCGGCCGATACCCCCACCGTACCCGCCACACCACGCCAATACACCGTCATTACATTCAACGGTACCGTCGACGGCATCTCGGTCAACGGGCAGATCCGCATGGCCAAGGACAGCCTCATTTGGGGCAGTGTTACCAAACTGATAGAGGTGGGACGCGCCATGGCCACACCCGACTCCGTGTGGGCCCGCTCCGCCCTGCTGGGCATCAACGAGTCCGGCACCTTCCAGCAAGCCCAGCGGCGCGCCAAGACCACCCTCACCTTCAGCCAGATACAAGAACTGCTCGAAAGCGACGACGCCGAGCAGCGCCTGGCCGAGATGGCACGCAACCTGGGGCACCCGGCCACTATCCGCATCACACGCCGCCAACAGGTGGACCGCCTCTCGTTCCCGTTCAACAAATAACCGTCCAGCCATGAAACGAATACTCCTCGCCGCACTGTTGCTGACGCCCCTGGCCCTCGGGGCACAGAACCACCAGTTCGTCATCAAGGACACCGCAGCCCACGTGGTGGACACCTACCTGCGCATGCTCAATTTCGAGGCCCTGCCCGACGACAGCACCCTCTACCTCGAGTCCACCATCACCTCCCCCGGCTCGCCCGACACCCTCGTCATGCACCGCTGGTATGCCAAGCCGGAGATGCACCGCGTCGAGGTGCGGCGCAACGGAGCCCTCATCAGCGGCCTCTGCACCAACGGCAAGGACCGCTACCGCAAGTACATCCCGCGGCTGGGCTACTGGGAAGACCTCGCGTCCGACAAGTTCCAGACCGAATTTCTAGGCTACGACTTCCGCGCACCGCTCCACCAATGGCGCGACAACGGCATCACCCTGGCCTGGAACGGCACCACCCTCTACAAGGAGCAGTCCCTGCATGTGGTCAAGGCCATCGACCCCAACCGCTACGACCGCTACTATATGTTCGACCCCTCGCTGAACCTGCTCACCCTCGTGATTGAGGAACTCACCGTCAACGGCGACAGCGTCGACGCAACTCCCGCCCACATCGACTGGAAAGCCTTCCATGAATACCAGCCTATCGGCGAGAGCCTCGTCCCCTCGCTGGAGAGTTTCATGCGCGACGGCAACATCACCATCATAGCCACCCGGCCACAGCTGCAGCCGCACAACACACTCATATTCAACCGAGACCAATGAGTATTTTCGACAACCCCGACGAGTTCTACATGCGCGAGGCCCTGCGGCAGGCGCACTTCGCCTACGACGACGACGAGATACCCGTCGGAGCCGTCATCGTCAGCGGCGACAGCATCATCGCCTGCGCCTACAACCAGACCGAGCGCCTGTCCGACGTAACGGCCCACGCCGAGATGCTGGCCATCACGGCAGCAGCCAACCACCTGGGCGCCAAATACCTCACCGGCTGCACACTGTACGTAACCCTGGAGCCCTGCCCGATGTGCGCCGCCGCTGCTTCCTGGGCGCAGGTGTCGCGCATTGTCTACGGTGCCTCCGACCCCAAGCGCGGCTACACCCAGTTCAGCCCCACCCTGCTCCATCCCCGCACCGAGGTGGCCACCGGCATCCTCGCCGACGAGAGCGAGGCCCTCCTGAAAGACTTCTTCAAAAGCAAGCGGGGCTGAACCCGCACTGGATCCAGCCCCGCCGCAATGCTACTCGGCAGGCTCGAAATCATCCTTGCCCACGCCGCAGAGCGGGCACAGCCAGTCGGCAGGCAGATCCTCGAAGGCAGTGCCGGGGGCAATGCCGCTGTCAGGGTCGCCGGCGGCCGGATCATAGACGTAGCCGCACACCTTGCAAACATATTTCTTCATAATTGTCAAAGGTTTAAGGTTAGTATTTTAATGAATTACCGTGCGGCAAAAATACACATTTTTCCACCATTAAAACAAAAAAAATCAAAATACAGCATAAGACGCTATCCAACAACAACTTGAGCTGCCAAGTGATTTTGTGCAAAAGACGCCAGGGAGGGGGCGCGGCTACTGCTTGTAAAGGGTACCCTGGAAGGTCCAGAAGGTGTCTATGTCGGAGATGTTGCGGTGGCTGGCCACGTAGCCGTCCACTCGCATCAAGATGGCCGACGTGGAGTCAGCAAACACGACATTGTTGAGACTCTTCACCTGGATGAAAGCCGACTCGTAGGCCAACGCATCCTCCCCCAGCTGCGTACCCTTGATATAGTTGCCGTCAAGGGTCCAGTTGTAGTTCTGGTCGAGGAAGGTCATCATGCGGCGACGGGAGTCGATCATGGTGAGCCTCAGCTGCCTGTTGGAGACATCGCCCGAAAGGGTGTCGAACTGCCAGGTGCCGAGCAGATTGGACTCTGTGAGCTTAATATTGCCGCTGAATCCGGACATCGGGTCGGACTTTCCACATGCAGTTGCCATGGCGGCTAACAGTATCATCCAGAGAATGTTGCGTTTCATATCGGTTGTCGTTTGGGGTTTATAACCATGGGTGCGGCCGGAGCCGCATTCGAAGTGCAAAAATACGAAGAAAAAACAAATTGTGAGATTTTTTTTTCCGAAAAGAGGTGAAAATTCCGTCACTAGGAGTGCCGGCCGACCTTCATCAAGGCCAGGCCGAGGGCAATCCAGACAATCTCGCGTACACGGCAGATGATGCAGACGAAGATGCCGAGGGCGGGCTCGAAGCCGAGCAGCGCGATGGAGACCACGAAGCCACCTTCCTGCACACCGAGCTGCATCGGGAGGAAACCCAAGATGTTGGCCAACAGCGAGGTAACCGCCACAATGAGCACCGAGACGACGAAAGCAAGCGACAGGCCGCCGAGGCCGCCACCGAAGTCGATATCGAACAGCAGGAGCATGAACATCACCTCGGCACTCTGCACCACACGCGAGAAGAACTCGAGCAGCAGGCTGGTGTAGAAGGCGCGCCTGTCGTGCTGGTGCAGGGCGGCAATCTCGTGGTCAATGGTGCGCAGCGTATGACCCCGGCGCCGCAGGAAACGGATGCACCAGCGGGTGAGGAACGGCACATGTGCCGGGGCACGCACCGCACTGAAGACCATCCCCTTGCGGTAACCGCGCGAGAAGAAATAGAAGGCCAGCAGGCAGACCGCAGCCGTGAGGGCGAGCAGGATGCGCATCACGGGTGTGAATGGCACGCGCCCGTAATACGCCAGGGCAAGGTAGATGAAGATAGAGACAAACCAGAACCAGAAGTGGGAGAAGAAATGCATCATCACATATAGGATGACCGACGAGGTGGCGCGGCGGTTGCCGATGTCCTTGGAGAGCTCCATGACGCGGTAGGGCTCTCCGCCCAGGCCGCCCACGGGGGTGGCGTAGTTGAGGGCGTAACCTGTGATGGTCAGCTTCAGCATGCGCCAGAAACCCACGCGCGCATCGCCCACGGCCGGGCTCCTGACGATGGCACTCCAGGCCAGGGCGTTCATGCCGTAGATAACCAGCCAGATGCCGACGATGGGGATGAGCCAGTAGCCGGCATGGCAGATGTGGTCCCACAACTCGACGAAACTCACCTCAAAGGTGAACAGCATCACCACCACGGCCGCGATGCCGACGAGCAGGAAGTGGTTGTTGAGGCGCTGCTTATTCCACTTCATATCGGTGTCTATCGTTCTGTCGCGCAGGGTATTGCACGAAATGTATCATAGCCAACAGATTGGCAAAGGTACGAAATTTATGCCGTGCGAGGAAAAAAAGTTTCGACAAAGGGTGGCAGCAGAACGGGGAGAAAGCGTCGCCCCGGCATCATGGGGATGTCGGGGCGGACGCGGTTATGAAAAAGTATGTTGGTAGGTTTCCTAGCGGACCACCACGATGCGGCGGGTGTAGTTGCTGCCGACGCGGATGAGGTAGGCACCGGAGGCCGGGACGTCGAACTCGAGTTCGGAGTAGGTGTCCTGCTTGGTGGCCAGGAGGCGACCGACGGCATCGTAGAGGCGCACCTCGGCTCCCTCGGCGCCACTGACCACGACGCGGCCGTTGCGCTGGTAGAGTTTGAGGTTGAGGGCATCCACGTCGTCGACGCCAACGTAGACGGTGTCGGTGATGTAGACGGTGTCGTGGATGTACTCGGTGAGGTAGATGGTGTCGTGGACGTACTGGGTGAGGTAGAGTGTGTCGTGGATGTAGTTGTCAACAACGAGGGTGTCGCAGATGGTGGTGTCGAAGGTGACGGAGATGGTGTCGTAGTAGGGCTGGTCGATGTAGACGGGGCGGTAGATGGTGGTGTCGACGAAGGTGGGGATGTAGTTGTAGATGACGGTGTCGACATAGACGGGGTTGTTCACGTAGACGGGGACCAGCACGGTGGAGTCTTGGTAGACGAGGCGGTAGAGGACGGTGTCGACATAGACGGGGTTGTAGGTGACGACGTTGATGACGGTGTCGACATAGACGGGGTTGTTTACGTAGTAGTAGTTGTAGATAGTGGTGTCCACATAGACGGGGTTGGTGACGTACTGGTAGTTGTAGATGACGGTGTCGCGATAGACGGGGTTGTTGATATAGACGGGCACCATGACGGTGGAGTCTTTGTAGACCGGGCGTTTGATGATGGTGTCTACGTAGACAGGGACAACAACATTTACGTAGTTGGGGACAACGACATCCTCGTAGATATAATTGTATACCACAGAGTCCTTAATTCTAGCGCCTGTATCCTCAGCGAAGATTGCGGTAAAGCTGGCATCGGAGGTCGGGGTGAAGATGTACCGAGGGTATTTGATGGTATCAGTGGTGCCTTCTTTCACCCAACCCACATGTGTATAACCGGAGAAAGCGTCGGCCATGAGGGTAACGGTGCGGCGGTATTCGACCTCGACTTTACGGCCCTCGCCTTCTACCCAACCTAGGTCAACCACGCCGTCGACGGCGGGAGAGGTGGGGATGGATATGTTGCCATGTTCAAGGATGTCGGGTTTGGCAGTGACGATGTATTTTTTGATTTCGAAGTAGGCTTTCAGCTGACGCGAAGCGTCGTTCTGACCCACGCCACTGGCATAGTTGTTGCCCTGGATTTTGAAGGTGAGGGTGCTGTCGGTGTAGACTTTTCCGTTGCCGTCGACCCACTTGACGAAGGTGTAGTTGGCTCTGGGGCGAGCGGTGATAGAGACGGTGGTATTGTACGTGTAGGGGCTATTGAGGCCGATGATTTCGCCCATGGAGTTGTCCTCGCGCTCGGTGGCGGTGCCTTCGTAGCGGATGTCGTGCAGCTTGACGCTGACGGTGTAGTCATCGCGCATTTTGAATACGGGTTTAAGCTGAGGCATGGTGGCGTAGGCAGTGGCCGAGTTGGCGTTGCTGGGGCTGTAGCTGGTGTTGCCTTTGAAGTTGAGGGTGATGACGCGGGGGTTGTCGGTGTTGCCATCGCTCCATTTGTCGAAAACGTAGCCATCGACGGGCACAACGGCGATGGTGACTTCCTGGTCGTGCAGGCCTTGGATGTAGCTGCTGGCGGGAGTGAGGGTGCGCTCGGAGGCATAGTAGACGCCGGAGGTGGCGTTGTAGCCATCGGTGTAGGTGGCGGTGGTGTTGTCGTAGTCGAAGTAGTTGTTGTCAGCGATGTAGGAAGCATCCATTGCGGCGGCAAGCAGCTGGTTGTTCTGAGCGGTGGCGTTTCCGGGGAGGTAGCGGACACCCGTGGTGGCTCCCAGCGACAGGCGTACGGCCTTGGGCTCATACTTGGCGTAGAAGGTGTGGTCGTCGTTCAGGTAGGAGGCGGGGACGGTGTAGGAGGTGGCGGTGGAGATGGCGGAGCCGGAGCAGGTGGGGTCGTCGAGGTACCAGCCGACGAAACGGTAGCCGAAGTTGCGGGCAGCATTGCTGGCGCCGAGGCCCGAGGTGGCGGTGATGGTGACGCCGGTGGCGGAGGCGAAGACCTGGGTGCTACCGGTGAGTGTGCCGTCGGCGACGTCGGGAACCATCACGGTGTTGATCTTGAACTTGCGCTCGCTGAACTTGATGGCTCCAATGGAGGGGGCATAGGTGGCGGAGCTGTAGGGGTTGTCCCAGCGGAAGGCGAGGTAGTAGTCGCCGTCGGCCGGAAGGTCAGCGGCGTCGATCTGGATGGTGGTGATGCCACTGACGGGGAGGGGAACATTCTTGAAGGTGCCGCCGGGGATGTAAGTGACGTCGTCGGTGTTGTTCATGTCGGAACGTTTGACGAGGGCATATTTGAGGTAGGTGCTGGAGGTGTTGAGCTGGCTGAGTTCGAGGGTGTAGTAGGTGTTGGCTTTGAGTTGGAGGCGGCGGAAGGCATAGGTGGTGGTGCTGGCGTAGCGGGCCTGACTGGTGAGCATGAGGCGGCCATTGCTGATGCGCCACACGTTGCCGTTCTGTCCGTTGTCGTACATGCGCCAGAGGTTGTTGTCGTATGCGGCATCGGTGAAGTCGGTCTGGTAGACGATATCGCCGGCTACGGTCTCCACCTTCTCGAAGTAGGCCACAAGGGCGGTGTCGCTAGTGATTTGGATGTAGTAGGGATTCTCGCTTTTGCCATTGCTCCAGCGCACGAAGCGATAGCCGGCATTGGCGGTGGCGGTGAGGTACATGCTCTCGTTGTAGTAGGCCGAGAGCTGGCTGTTGGAGCCGATGGTGCCCATGGTGGTGTTGTTGGAGGAGAGGCCGACGGTGTAGATGACGCGGTCCACAAAAGCGGTGGTGGGCATAGCCTGGTCGATATCGCCAGTGAGGGAGGGGATCGACGAGCTGTTGAAGTCGCCACCACTCCAACGGTTGAACTGGTAGCCGGGTTCCATCACGGCAGTGAGCTTCCACTGGCCGGCGTTGGCGCCAGAGCAGATGGGTTTAGTGTACTGGATGGTGGCCACCACCTCGGTGGGGTTGATGCTGGAATAGATATACTTGGCGGGGGCGTTGACGATGGCACCGGGCACATAGTCGACATAGGGTTTGCGGCTCTTGGCCTTCTTCCACTCGGTGTGGCTGTTGTAGCCGGCGAGGTATTCGCAAGCGGCGAAGAGCTCAGTGTTCTGGATGAAGCTGAAGGTTCCTTCATCGATGGAGGGAGCAGCACCCATCGTCTTGATGAAACGGAAGGGACGATTGGCAAAGGCATAGAGGTTGATGGTGGTTACATCGGCCGGGAGGACCAGGCGGGTGGAGGCATAGGCTGCCACCACACCGCTGACCTTGCGCTGGGTGGTGGTGCTCTTGGCAGGACGGTCGACTAGAACCGAGTAGGCCGACTGGGCAGCGATGTGGCTGGCGCTGGTGTTGGTCTCCGAGTTGATGTAGTCGACAGGATCAGTCAGCGTCAGACGCGGGAAGGTGGTATTGGAGGCCGTCCAGTCTTTGACGGCGATGGGGTTGGCATAGAGGCTGGCGAATTCCACTTCGCACCACTGTCTGATGCTACCACCCCATTTCACCTCCTTGATTATCATGGTGGTGCCACCGAAAGCGTCGAGCCCCACAGCGAGGGTGCTGTTGGCATCGCGTTCGATAATCAGATTGTCGATGGAAGTGTTGACAAAGGCGTAGTTGCCAATCTTGCGCACCGAGGCGGGGATGGTGACCGAGGTGAAGTGGTAGACATTGCTCGGGTTGGGGTCGCCCAGGGAAGCAAAGGCACCATCCTCAATCTCGACGACCGAGAACATCTGGCCAGGATACATTTCCACCTCGCCGGGGATGACGAGCGAGACCTGGCTGAAGGTTGTCGGATCGGCCACGCGCACCGACACCTCATTGAGCGTACCGGTGGTAGTGTAGGTCAGGCCGTCGACCGTGCGGTCGAGGGCAAAGACACTTTGCCATCCGAGGGTTGCCATCGCAAAGACGGCCAAAAGGATTCGTTTACTTTTCATGACATAACGTTTTTTAAGTTAATACTTTATTTTAATTAATACTATTTATCTATCCTGTGTTTTACTTCTCTGTTTCGTCCACCGGCTGCCACCCATACAAAAAACCGACAAGGCTTCGCGGAGTGGCCGGAAGCCTTGTCGGTGTGGTGTGGCTGTGCTCGTTGTCGCAAAACAGGACATGAACTACCGCATTTTCACCTTATCTCTACTATGGGTGTCTGGAAAAAACCTTGGAATAGATAAGTACGAATAATTCACGCCCCAAGCGCGAACTTTCGGCAATCTTATTCTCATTCCTGTTAAGTTTTCCAGACTTTATAGTAGGAGAACAAGAGCTTCAAGCTCAGTCGATTATGTTATTTTCTATGTCTGTTTTCTACATGTTTTATGATGTTGAAAGACAATGCAAAAATACAACTTTTTTTTTACATGTAACTTTTTTTTTGATTTTTTACAACCTGGAGGGTACTTTTTCAATGTGCGGAGACGGCCGACGGGCACCCTTTCCGTTGAGGTGTTCCAGACTTCATAGCAGGGTGCGCCCCCTCCGCCGGCTGTTCCGCGTGGTTAGAATCCGATACATTACTATTATAATCGTATTTCTAACCCAAAATCACCTAATAGCCTATAAACCAGGAGCATATTTAGCACGTGAGATTTTGCAAAAAAAATGCAAAAAAGCCCCAAAACCGCCCGCCAGCAACAGGCTGGAAATGAGAATACAAGAAGCATCCTCTTCTTCCTCTCTTCTTCCTCTCTTCGGGGATGGGAGGGGGACAGGGGAAGAGGAGGCTGCGGAGGGGGAAAAGATTGTTGGCGGCGAATGGGAAAAAAGTTGTACTTTTGCAAAAATTTTCGACACGGGATTCATGGCGAAGAAGCAGAAATACTACGTGGTCTGGCGGGGCAAGCAGCCGGGCATCTACAGCGACTGGGAGACCTGCAAGGCGCAGGTGCAGGGCGTGGAAGGCGCTCAATACAAGTCGTTTGCGACGATGCAGGAGGCCGAGCAAGCCAGCCGCCTGCCCTATAGCAGCGTGGTGGCCTGGAGCGGGCAGAGCCAGCAGAGTGCCCGGAATCATACCGGTGGGCAGAACGGCTCCGTGCTCATCGTCGACGCCAACGGCATGACCGCCCTGCGGCCGGGTACGGAAGACGGGCCGGTGCTGGACGCGCTGGCCGTCGACGCGGCCTGCAGCGGCAATCCGGGCGTGATGGAGTACCAGGGCATCTACATCCCCACACGCACGCGCGTATTCCACTACAAAGCCCCCAAAGGCACCAACAACATCGGCGAGTTCCTGGCTATCGTGCACGGATTGAGCTACTTGAAGAAGCACCGCCTGAACCAGCTGATTTACACCGACTCGGTGAACGCCATGAGCTGGGTGCGGCAGCGGCAGTGCAAGAGCAAGCTGCCCGTCGACGCTGCGACGGCCGACCTGTGGGACTATGTGCACCGCGCCGAGAACTGGCTGAAAACCAACACCTACACCACCGAAATCCGCAAGTGGGACACCGACCGCTGGGGCGAGATTCCGGCCGACTTCGGACGCAAATCATAGCGCGATGAACACGGACAATATCAGATTCCGATCCAACCGCATGCGCGACATTATCTCCCTCTACCACACGGAGTTGGACGCGATATACGGTGCCGAGGTGTCGGTGTTTGTGGAGATGCTGTGCGAGGCTTTCCTCGGGTGGGACCGGGTGCGGCTGCTGACCGGCAAGGAGCAGACCATCGACCAGAGCGACCTGCTGCGGTTCCACTGGGCGCTGGAAGACCTCAAGCGGCACCGCCCCATACAGCACATCATCGGCCACACCGACTTCTGCGGCTGCCGCATCGAGGTGAATGGCAATGTGCTCATTCCCAGACCTGAGACCGAGGAGATGGTCAACTGGACAGTGCAAAGCGGGGGGCGGAAAGTGGAGCGTGCGCTGGACCTCTGCACCGGCAGCGGCTGCATCGCCATCGCGCTGAAACGGGCCTACCCGCAGGCCACGGTAACGGCGGCGGACATATCGCCCGAAGCATTGGCCGTGGCACGGCGCAATGCGGAGGCCAACGGTGCCGAGGTACGCTTTGTGGAGGCCGATGTCCTGTCGGACGACTTCAACTGCCAACCTACAACCTTCAACCTGATTACCGCCAATCCGCCCTACGTGCGCGAGAGCGAGCACAAACAGATGGCGCCCAATGTTCTGGAGTACGACCCTGCGATGGCCCTCTTCGTGCCCGACGACGACCCGCTGCGCTTCTACCGCGCCATCGCCAGGGTGGCGGCACGGTCGCTGGCGGACGACGGCCTGCTGGTGGCGGAAATCAACGAGGCACTCGCCGAAGAAACTTGTGAGGTACTGAAACAGTGTGGGTTGCAGCCGGAAGTGCACACCGACTTCCGCGGAAAGGCGCGCTGGGTGGCGGCACGGCTAGAATAGGTCGCGCTGGTGCGAATCCATGATGATGGTTACCGGCCCGTCGTTGACGAGGGCCACCTGCATGTCGGCGCCGAAGACGCCGGTCTCTATGTTCATTCCCAGCAGCTGCCGCAGTCGGGCGACGAAGCGCTCGTATAGCGGCACGGCCACCTCGGGTCGCGAGGCGCGGATGTAGCTGGGGCGGTTGCCCTTCCTGGTCGACGCCATGAGGGTGAACTGGCTGACTACCAGTATGCCGCTGCCCTCCACCTCGGTAACGGGGAGGTTCATCACGCCGTCGGCATCGTCGAAGATGCGCATCTTGACCACCTTCTGGCAGAGGTATTCAATGTCCTCGTCCGTGTCCTGGTCGCAGATGCCCACCAGTATCAGCAGGCCGTGGCCGATGGCGCTGTGCTGCCGGGCGTTGATGGAGACGGAGGCGGAGCTGACTCGCTGGATAACAATTCGCATGGCATCAGGGGTTGTGGACGGTCCACAGCAGGGCTGCGGCGCCGTTGTCGGTGAATAAGAAATAGCGTCCGGGCGGCATCTGCGGCAGCTGGACGGCGGTGTCGCCCCCGGGCACAGGCAGCTGGGCCAGGACGCGGCCGTTGATGTCGTAGAGGATGACCTGCGAGGCGCCGGCGCCAACCTGCAGCATGCCGTCGGGCTCGACGGCCAGCTGCGGCACCTCGGCTTGCAGGCGGAAGTAGCGCAGGTACTCGTCGAGCATGGCCTGGGGCTCGGTGCGGAGGTAGCTGTCGATGGCGGCGATGGCGGTGCGCCAGCTCATCATCGACGAGGGGGCGTCGAAGCGGCGTATCTGGTAGGGCACCTCGGCCACCACCTGCGAGGCTATGTCGTTGAGCAGGCGCGAGGTACGCTGGTAGTCGAAGTGCGAATCCACCAGCTCCCGGAGCCGCTCGGCCGAGCGTTGCAGGAAGTGCGGGTTGGAGAATAGCTTGCGGAAGAGGAGGGTCGCCTTGGGCGAGGTGCGGGTGGTGAAGCCGGCGGCGGCATAGGTCATGCGGTCCAGTATGGCCGGGCTCTCGGGCAGGGTGGCCAGGGTGCCGTCGCCGTCGAAGAAGACCCATCGCCACGGCATGCCCGGGGCGGCCCAGAAGCGCACGTTGCTGATGGGCCAGTCGTCGTTGGCCACCAAGAGTTGCATGAGCATATAGTCCATCAGGGCGTCGATGTCGACCTGCGAGGCGAGGTAGTTGTAGTTGGGTGTGGAGGTGAGGTCGGCGTGCAGGAGCCACTGGTAGAGGTCGTTCCAGCGGTGGTTGGTGCCGTTTTCCACCTCGTCGCCCCAGTAGGCGAGGAAGCTGACCGTGCGGTTGTCGGTGCGGTAGTGGTCTTCGATATAGTGCTCGTCGGCCTTCTCCTCGAGGAAGTAGATGCCCCAGTACTCGCCGTTGAGGAAGAGCACCACGGGGCGTGAGGCGAGGCGGTCGAAGCGCATGGGGCGGGCTATCTGCTGGCAGAGCCAGTCCTCGACTCCGGCGGCGCTCCAGGAGGTCTTCCAGGGGCGTAGCACCAGGCGCTGGTAGCGCTCCAGCGGGCTGTCGGGGAAGAAGGGGAGGCTGAAGTGCGAGGGGCCGTACTCCTTGCGGGCGTAGAGCGAGAGGCCCTTCTGGGAGAGCACCCGCTGGCTGTTGCCGTGGATGCGGAGGCCGCAGTCGACGGCGAGCGAGGCGCCGCTGCTGTCGTAGTACTCGAAGGCGGCGGGGCGTTCCCAGAGGATGCCGCGCTGGAAGTAGTTGCCGGTGCGGTAGGGATGGAGGGGGTCGAAGCACTGGCCGCGGACAAAGAGGCCGGTGTCGTGGTCGAAGAGCGAGAGGGAGTCGGTGCAGAGCGAGATGACGGGCAGCGGTATCTTGCGGCGCAGAAGGCTGTCGACGAGGTAGGACTGGGTGATGACCGGCGAGCGGCGGTTGCCGGCGGTGTCGAAGGCGGCGGCGCGGACCACGATGATGCGCTCGACGGAGTCGGGCTGGAACCAGCGGTCGTTGGGCACGTTCTGGATGCGGTAGGCGGCGGAGGCGGAGTAGAGGGCCGGCGTGAGCGGCAGGGGGGCGGTGTAGAGGGGGTCGCACTCGGTGGGGGTGCCGCCGTTGAGGGTGTAGTGGATGGTGAAGGGTTCGCCCTGCGGCGCGAGGTCGAGGCGCATGGCGAGGCTGAAGGTGTCGGCATGGAAGCCGCCGTCGTGCGAGAAAAGCACCACCTGGGCGTGGGCAGTACTGAAGACCAATAGAATGAGGAGTGAGAGGAGGTGTCTCATTCCACGATGGCGAGTTTGGCGAATTTGAGCATGAGCTGCTTCTGCCCCACCCCCTCGAAGAAGACGATGGCCTTGCGGGAGTCGCCGCTGCCTTCGACGCCGAGCACCTTGCCGATGCCGAACTTCTCGTGCTGCACCTGCATGCCGGGCATGATGGCGGCGATGGCGGCGGGCGGGTTGGGCGCCACGGGTGCCTGGGGTTTGCGGACGGGACGCGCGGCGGATGCCTGGGGCTTGCCTGCGTTGAAGAAGGCGCGCGGCAGGGTGCCCGCCTCGGGGAAGGCGCGGCGCGACGAGGGCATCTCGATGTATTTGGAGTCAATTTCCTCCACAAAACGGCTCACTTCGCCACTGGTGCGCTGGCCGTTGTTGAATCGGTTCTGGGCGTAGGAGAGGGTTACCTGCCGCTCGGCACGCGTAACGGCCACATAGAACAGGCGGCGTTCCTCCTCGAGCTCGGCGCGGCTACTGGCCATGAAGGAGGGGAAGATCTGCTCTTCCATGCCGACGACGAAGACGTAGGGGAACTCCAGCCCCTTGGCGGCGTGGATGGTCATGAGGCTGACCTTGTCGGCATCGGCGTCCTTGTCTTTGTCCTCGCTGGTGTAGAGGAGCACCTGCTGGAGGAACTGGTCGAGGGTCTTCTGCGTGCCCTGCGGGGCCTCCTCTGCCGAATCCACCGGCTCCACCTCCTCGTCTTCGCAGAATTCCTGTATGCCGTTGAGGAGCTCGTCTATGTTGTCGATGCGCTCGGCGGTGTCGGGCTCATCCTCTTCGCGGAGGGCCTTGACGATGCCGGAGGCGCCGACAATCTGCTTGGCGAGGGTGAAGGCGTCGAGGGTGTCGACCTGCGACTGGAAGCGCTTGATGAGGTAGACGAACTCGGTGATTTTCTGCACGATGCCGCTGTTGATGGGCAGACCGAAGTCCTGTATGTTTTCCAGCACGGTCCAGAGGGGCACATCATTGTCGGCGGCGGCGACGCGTATGCGGTCGAGGGTGGTTTGGCCGATGCCGCGGGCGGGGTAGTTGATGACGCGCACCAGGCTCTCGTCGTCGCAGGGGTTGACGGCGAGGCGGAGGTAGGCCAGCACATCCTTGACCTCGCGGCGGCCGTAGAAGGAGAGTCCCTGGTAGATGCGGTAGGGTATGTTGAGGCGGCGCAGGGCATCCTCGACGGCGCGCGAGAGGGAGTTCTGGCGGTAGAGGATGGCGAAGTCGCGGTAGTCGGCGTCGGCGTCGAGGCGCGTGTGCTGAATAGCGTCGGCCACGAGGGAGCCCTCGTTCTTCTCGTCGTCAGCACGGAGCAGGCGTATGCGCTGGCCGTCGGCGTTGTCGCTCCAGAGCTCCTTCTGAATCTGGTCGCGGTTGTGCTCGATGATGCTGTTGGCGGCCTGGACGATGGTCTTGGTGGAGCGGTAGTTCTGCTCCAGCTTGTAGAGGTGCATCTCGGGGTAGTCGCGGCGGAAGTTGAAGATATTCTGTATGTTGGCGCCGCGGAAGGCATAGATGCTCTGGGCATCGTCGCCCACGACGCAGATGTTCTGGTGGCGCGCGGCGAGCTTTTTGACGATGAGGTACTGGGCGAAGTTGGTGTCCTGGTACTCGTCGACCATGATGTACTGGAAGCGGTTCTGGTATTTGAGGAGCACGTCGGGGAAGTCGCGCAGGAGGATGTTCATGTTGAAGAGCAGGTCGTCGAAGTCCATGGCGTTGCTGTTGCGCAGGCGCTGGTCGTACATCTGGTAGATCTGCCCTATGGCCGGGCGGCGGGCGTCGATGTCGGTCTGGTAGACTTCGGGGTTCTCCTGGTAGTCCTTGGGCGAGAGGAGGTTGCTCTTGGCCATGGAGATGCGGCTGAGGACGGTGGCGGGCTTGTAGGTCTTGGGGTCGAGGTTGAGGGCCTTGACCACGTGCTTGATGGCGGCCTTGGTGTCGTCGGTGTCGTAGATGGTGAAGCTTGAGGTGTAGCCCAGCCGCTCGGCTTCGGCGCGCAGCACACGGGCGAAGACCGAGTGGAAGGTGCCCATCCAGAGGCTCTTGGCCTCGTTGCCCACCAGCCCCGTGATGCGGTCGCGCATCTCCTTGGCGGCCTTGTTGGTGAAGGTGAGGGCGAGGATGCGGAACGGGTCGACGCCCTTTTCCATAAGGTGGGCGATGCGGAAGGTCAGCGTGCGCGTCTTGCCGCTGCCCGCGCCCGCGATTATCATGACGGGGCCTTCGGTACATGCCGCGGCCTCGCGCTGGTGTTCATTGAGTTGTGAGAGAAGTTCGCTCATAATGGGTGTGCTATTGGAGGTGCAAAAGTACGAATTTTTTTTGAATTTTTGAGAAAAAAGTGCATTTTTTGCCCGCACACACTCGGCTGATTGACAGTGGATTAATAGTATCCTCTTCTTCCCCTCTTCTTCTACGGTTGGTGAACGGGCACAATACGGCGTTAAATCTGGCGTTATTGGTGAAAACTCCTAGCCGCTGCGCGGCAGAAATCTTGTAAATCTTGTAAATTATTTTCGTCAACAAAAACAAGCACCGCGAAGCAAATAAATTTACAAGATTTACAAGATTTCGCAAGCGAAGCGAGCAGGAAAAAAACAAGCACCGCAAAGCAAATAAATCTACAAGATCTACAAGATCTCGCAAGCGAAGCGAGCAGGAAAACAAAAGAACAATCACCGCGAAGCAAATAAATCTACCAGATCTACAAGATTTCGCAAGCGAAGCGAGCAGGAAAAAAATAACAAACACCGCAAAGCAAATAAATTTACAAGATTTACAAGATTTCGCAAGCGAAGCGAGCAGGAAAACAAAAGAACAATCACCGCGAAGCGAAAAAATCTACAAGATATACAAGATCTCGCAAGCGAAGCGAGCAGGAAAATAAAAACAAGATAATCAGACAAATATGGCAAAGTTAGAGCAAGGCATCTTCGGGCCGTTCCGGGGCAAGGTGGGCACGGTAGTGGGGTACCTGTGGCGCGGCCGCCACGTGGTGCGCGGCTACCGCAGGGAGATAAACTATCCGAATACAGAAAACCAACAGGCTGAAAGAGACTGGTTTGTGTCGATGGTGCGTTTCGCGGCCACAGCACGGCAGGCGTTATTGCTGGGTCTCCGCGAGCGCGCCGCCCGCGACCAGATGACCGAGGGCAACGCCTTCGTGAAGATGAACAAGCACTGCTTCGGCCGTACACACGCCCCCGTCGCCGCCTGTGGCGGCGCCACCCCCTCTAGCTTAGAGGGGGAGTTGAAATGTCTGCAACCAAACTCCTCCCCTAAGTTAGGGGAGGTGCCCGAAGGGCGGAGGAGTGTGTTGCAGGACGGAGGAGAGTATGGCTCCAAGGCCACACGCCCCCGCCCTTCGGGCACCCCCTCTAGCTTAGAGGGGGTGCTGAAATGTAGGGACGCGGCGTGCCGCGTCCGCAATGCAGATGCCTGCAATCCCGCCCGCGGGGCGATTGCGGACGCAGCACGCTGCGTCCCTACGGAGTATGAGCGCATTCGGATATCCGAAGGGTCGGCTGCACCCGTGCGGTTCGCGGCTGCCGAAATCAGCGACGACGGCATTCTGCGCGTTGATTTCGAGAAAAATAGCGGCATGAGTCGCGCCAAGGGCAGCGACCGCGTGTACATCTATATATATAATACAGAAAGCAAGGAGGGTCTCCTTTCCGCCCCCGCCGAGCGGCGCAGCGGACGGCTGCAGATGCAGCTGCCCGACGGCTGGAACCATCTAAATACCAGGATGTGGGGCTTCACGGTGGACCGGGAGGGCCGCGCCTCGAACTCGGCCTATGTTAAATTCCGCAATGTCGATGCAAACAACACGCAATCAACCCAGTACCTCGATGGCGACGGTGCGGAGGTCGCGCACGGCATCGTAGAGGCGGACGGAGAGCGACTGGCGGACGGACACCTCGAGCGTGCAGTCGAGGTCGAACTGCTGATTTAACGGCTTGAGGTCGAAGTCTTTCAGTATGCGCATCACGTCGTTCATGGCCTCGTACTTGAACGAGAGGCGGTAGCGGCAGTCGATGGTGCGCTCGACGATGGTGGCGTGGTCGATGGCGTCGCGTGCGGCGGCCTTGTAGGCGTTGGCCAAGCCACTGGCGCCCAGCAGGATGCCGCCGAAGTAGCGTACCACCACGATGAGTGTGTCGGTGAGGTCGGCCGAAAGCAGCTGGCCGTGGATGGGACGTCCGCCGGTGCCGCTGGGCTCGCCGTCGTCGTTGGCGCGGAAAGCGTCCTTGCGGGGGCCCAGGATGTAGGCGTAGCAGTGGTGGCGCGCGTCGAAGTATTCCTTGCGCAGCCGCTCCAGGTGAGCCTTGATCTCCTCCTGCGTGCGCACAGGGTAGGCGAAGGCGAGGAATTTGGAGCCTTTCTCCTTGTAGAGGCCCTCGCTGGGCGCGGCGATGGTCTTATATGTGTCGTCGAACATGGTTGTCTGTTTTGTGCTTTATTATTTCATGGGGCGAATGATGATTCGCCCCTACGGGCGCATCTGTAGGGGCGAATCATCATTCGCCCCATAATAACAGTCCGTCCACCAATTTATTGGATTGTTGACAATGTAACGGGATATCTGTTCATACGATTGTTGGTTTCGAATGATATGTTCGTAATAATTTCGTTGCCATAGTTTGACTCCAACCCGCTTGGCTACTCCAACCTTAAATCCACGCACAATGGCTCCCACCGTTCGAGATGTCCCTCGTAGGGGCGAATCATCATTCGCCCCCACATTTTGGTATGGCGTGGCCGAACGGTTGCCGATCATCTGCACGGATGCATGAAAGCCATGGATTAGCAAAATACCATGGATATGGTTCGGCATGACGATATAATCGCCCAAAGACACCTCGGGGTAGTGTTTCGGGATTTCGCACCAGCATTGCTCCACAGCTTGTCCAGCAGCGTTCTGATGCATGCGGCCATCGACAATGTTACCCAACAGCATTTGCTTGTCCTTGGTGCAAATGGTGATGAAATAGGCACCCGCAGCGGAATAATCGAAGTTCCTCAGTCGGATAGATTTACGCTTCAGTATGGGCGAATCATTTTCCGCCCCAACGGTCTGTGTATCATGGGGCGAATGATGATTCGCCCCTACGGATGAGATTGTCATGGTTGGGGGCTGATTTTAAATGTCCAGGCGTGGTTGAGGGCGTTGAGTTCCGTAGGGTCGAGGGTGGTGAGGTCGAGGATGAGGGTGCCGTCTTTCGTCTGTTTCCATTGGACGGTGCCCGAGGTGCCGAGGAGGGTGACGGCGGTGCCTTTCCGTAGGCGCGGCATGTCGGGGAGGGCCAGCGTGCGGCCGGGGCGCTCGAACTCGATGACATACAAGGGCGAATGTTGATTCGCCCCTACGGTGAAACAGCGCCGTGTGCGCTCCCAGGTGGCTGTGCCCTTCCAGTCGGCCGGCACGGGTTCGAAGGTCCTGCCCCCGTCGCGGCTCCAGGTGAGGCTTGCGGTGGCCTCCAGGTCGCCCTCGCGGTAGGCCAGGCGGATGGTCCATACGCTGCCTTTTTCGAGGTGGAAGGTGCGCTCGGCCGTGGGGTTCTCGGCCCAGTCGTGGCGGTAGTGCATCAGCAGCTCGCCGCCGTCGGTGGCGCGGACGGTGCTGTCGTCGGCGGCGAAGAGGCTGATTTCGTCGTCGGCGCGGAGGCGGACGATGTAGTCCTGTGTCTCGGGCACGGGCACGTCGGCCGACCAGTGGACCACGAAGTTGTCCACCGGCATGCCGGGCATCGGCGCGTTGCGCACCCAGTCGTAGTCGATGGTGCTGCCCGGGGGCAGGTCGGCGGTGGCGGTGATGCGCTGGCAGGGGGTGCTGTAGGGTCGCGAACCGTAGATGGCCTCGCCGTTGACCTCCAGCCAGCGGCCGAGGTCGCGCAGGCGTTCCTGCTGGATGAGGGGGATAGTGCCGTCGGCGTAGGGACCCACGTTGAGGGTGAGGCCGCCGCCGTGGGCCACCAGCTCGCAGAAGTGCTGGATGAGCGCGGTGGAGGTGAGGTAGTTGTCTAGGTCCTCGTTGCGGTTGAGGCCGAAGCTGCGCCCGATACCGCGGCACTCGGCCCAGGGGCGCGTGGTGTCGGCGATGCCGGCGCTGTACTCGGGTGTGCGGAAACCGTGCTGTGTGCCGCGACCCCAGCGGTCGTTGACGATGGCGTTGGGTCCCACGGTGCGGTAGTACCAGTCGATGAGTTCCACGCTGCGCAGCTGGTCGGCGGAGAAATCCCAGTCGCCATCGGAGAAAAGGAGTTCGGGTTTGTATCTGGTTACCAAGTCTTTGAACTGTGGCACCATATAGGTGTCGACATAGCGGCGGATGCTGTCATGCGGGTCGAGGGTCCAGCGGTGCAGCGGGTTGCTCCACTCGGGCAGCGAGTAGTAGAACCCCATGGTGAGCCCCTCGCGGCGGACGGCCTCGGTGAGGTCGGACACTATGTTGCGGCGCGGGCCGCTGACGGTGCTGTTCCAGTCGGGTTGCTGGGGGCTGTCCCAGAGGCAGTAACCGTCGTGATGCTTTGTAACCAGCACCACGTATCTGGCGCCAGCCTCGCGGAAGAGGCGCGCCCACTCCTGCGGCTGCCACAGCTCGGCGTGCCAGTGGTCGGTGAGTTGGGCGTACATCTCGCGCACGGGCAGCGACGTGTCGGCAAAGTAGGACATGGCGCGCATGCGGCCGGGGTCGCGCGACATGAGGCCCTTGTAGAGCCATTCGCCGTAGCCCTCCTTGCCGGCATAGGCAGGCACCGAGTAGAGCCCCCAATGCACAAAGATGCCCAGCTTGGCATCGGTGAACCACTGCGGGTAGGGGCGGCGGTTGAGGTCGTCCCAGGTCTGGGCGCGGAGGAAATTGAAAATCGAAAACTGAAAGATGAAAAGCAGGAACAAGATCTTGGTTTTCATGGCAATCGGGATATGGTTTCACATATAAAAGCGGTACGGCGCTGGCCGACGGTGGTGGCGATGAGGAAGAGGTCGCCGCCCTCGCGGAGGCCCAGCTGGCGTTGCAGGTCGGCGGCAGAAATGGGGTAGTTGCGGACGGCCACATGGGCTTTGCCCCCGGGGATGGCCTCGGCGACGGCCTTGCGGCTGGGCTTCACTTCGCGCAGCACGCGGAAAGTGCGGCCAGGGAAGCCTTCCGCCAGGCGGTCGGCAGTGTAGAGGTGGGTGTTGGGTGCCAGCTTTTGAAGGCTGTACCACTGGCAGAGGAGGCGGAAGGGGCCGGCCTTCATCAGCGCGGCGTCGGGCTCGTAGAGGTATTGGCCGGCGGCAGAGCAGTAGCGAGGCTCGGCGGCGGCCTCGGCGCCTCTAGTGAAACTAGAGGTTCTAGAATTGCTAGAATTACTAGAATTACTAGAATTGCTAGAATTGCTAGTATCACTAGTTCTACTAGACAGGAGCGAGCAGTGTATCTGCGGCTCGCCGCAAGGCGAGCCGCAGAGGAAAAGCACCTCCTTGCACTCGCCGTCGAGGGAGACGACGTACACGTCGCAAACCGAGCACAATTGCCTGACGGCCAAATCGATGTCAATCATCGGCGAAGCCTTCACCATCAGTCGGCGGCAACGCGAGAGAAGCAACGGAAGGGCCGTCAGGAGGTCGGGCTCGCACTCCTCGAAGGCGGCTACCTTGCGCCCCGAGGCCGAACGGCGCGCGGGGTCGAGGTAGATCAAGTCGTAGCTATCTGCCTGCGCGGCAAGCCATTGGAGGCTGTCGGCACAGTGGACACGGAGGTTGCCGATGCCGAGGGCACGGGCGTTGTGTTCCATGAGGCGGCAGAGGGCGGGGTCGCGCTCCACATAGTCGACACTCTCCGCCACGCGGGCCAGTGCGAGGCTGTCGATGCCCATGCCGCCGGTGAGGTCGGCCACCCTGGTGAGGTCGGAGGCGAGGGATGCCTTGTGCTGCGCGGTGAAGGAGGAGGAGGCCTGCTCGCGGTTGAGGCGCGGAGGGTAGAGGAACTCCTCGCACTCCAGCAGTTCCGGCCACTTCTCCCGTGCCGTGCGGCGCCCCTCTATCTGCTGCACCGCCAAGGGCATGTCAATATGAGGATACCGCCCGGCACTCAGCAGCAGCCGCGTGGTATCCTCGTCTTCGTGCCAGAGCGCAAACTCGAGGGTCTCCCGCTTCGCGAGATCCTGGAAATCCTGGAAAATATTTGGCTCTACCTGTTGTGTCATGGAAAATCCTGAAAATCTGGAGGAATCTATTGCTTGTAGAACCGATGGAGCGCAAACCCGAGGGTCTCCCGCTTCGCGAGATCCTGGAAATCCTGGAAAATATTTGGCTCTACCTGTTGTGTCATGGAAAATCCTGAAAATCTGGAGGAATCTATTGCTTGTAGAACCGATGGAGCGCAAACCCGAGGGTCTCCCGCTTCGCGAGATCCTGGAAATCCTGGAAAATATTTGGCTCTACCTGTTGTGTCATGGATAATCCTGAAAATCTGGAGGAATCTATTGCTTGTAGAACCGATTGGGGACTTTCAGCATACCATGGGCAAAGTCGCTCTCATTGAAATTTATAAGCCACCCTAACGGTTTATTCATCAACTTCAGGTAGCTGCGTAGCTGTTTGTAATGCAAGGCATTCAGCTCGGCCACAGATTTCAGCTCCAATATGATGGTGTCTTCCACCAAAAGATCCAATCGATAGTCTCCGTTGATTGGAACCCCTTTGTAGGCCACATTGATTGGAACCTGCGCCTCTACTTTTATGTCGCGCAGCTGGAGCTCGACCATCAAAGCCTTCTCGTAAAGCGACTCCAGCAAACCTGGCCCGAAATGGTTATACACCTCCATGGCAGCGCCACGGATTTCATACGAGAGTGCGTCAAGCTGTTCCTTGTCCACCATAAACGGATTCATAAAGATTTCCAAGATTTACACGCCTCAGGCAGAAAAGCATACAGATTTCCACAATCTCCACGATTTCCGCCGGAGGCGGGGGAATCAATACACGCCTTCGGCATGCAGGCGGGCAAGGCGGTCGACGACCATGGGGCGGTCCTCCTTGTAGGTTACGCCGAACCACTGGGCGGTGGTCTTCAGCACCTGCATCGTGGCCGTGCCGTCGGCGATGAAGGTGTTGACGGCGAAGGGGATATAGTACTCGGACTTGAGCTCCTGGCCGTGCTCGCGCAGGAAGTCGACAAAGAGCGCCTCGCTCTTGGCGAAGTAGTCGGGGGTGAAGCCGAAGAGGTTCATGCTGACGGTGGCGTCGGCGGGCAGGGGGTGGGCGGAGCCGTCGGGGTCGGTGTAGGCGATGCCGTCGGCGGTGCGGGCGATGGCGGTGCGCTCGGTCATGCCGACGAGGAGTCCCTGGGCGTCGGTCTGGCAGACGCCGCGGCTGACGGTGCCGTTCTCCGAGAGGGTGTTCTCGAGGCGGTAGCCCACCATGCAGTAGCGGCCGCTGACACCCTCGAGGGTGCGCAGGTGGTCGGCCATGACCTGGAAGGCGTCGCGACCATAGAAGTCGTCGGCATTGATGATGGCGAAAGGCTCGTGGATGAGGTCCTTGGCCATGAGGATGGCGTGGTTGGTGCCCCAGGGTTTCTCGCGACCCTCGGGGACGGAGAAGCCGGCGGGCAGGCAGTCGAGCTCCTGGAAGGCGTACTCCACCTCGATGCGGTGGCCGTAGTGGTCGGCATTGATGCGGGATTTGAACTCCTGCTCGAAGGAGTGGCGGATGACGAAGACCACCTTGCCGAAGCCGGCGCGGATGGCGTCTTCGACGCTGTAGTCGAGAATTATCTGGCCTTGAGGGCCGAGGCCGTCGAGCTGCTTGAGGCCGCCGTAGCGGCTGCCCATGCCGGCGGCAAGGACTAGGAGAGTGGGTTTCATGTGTTGATGTATTTTTTATTATACGTTTGGTAACGTAAAGGCCAGCCAAATAGTATTCCGCCATGAAAAAAAACACTGGGTACGCAGGCGTCCCGCCTGCAAAAGAAAAGAGAAAGCGCGCCCCGATGCGGAGCGCGCTTTCGTTTTGTCTATGATGCGACATACTATCGCACGATGACTTTCACGCCGTCCTTCTCTAACCTTTGGACCGAAGGATTGGCGGGCATCATGTCCTCCTCTATGCCACCTATCTGTATCGCTGGCACGGCTTGGCTAGGGGGAGTGCCGAAGAGTATCGGATCTACTCCCCAACCATCTAATACCCGGATTGGTTCTTCTATTACGATAATTCCTTGAATCACGGATGATGTATTATTCAACGATACGTCATAAACAGTAAATCCTGTGGGCTTTACTTGCATGCCTTCACGCACAAATTTGTGATAGCCTATCGTAGAGACTTCAATCGTATATTCTCCCGAAGGTATAGGTTTGATGGTATATAATCCGTCGAAGTCGGTCAAGCTGCCTTTTATCACCTTTCCGTCTTTCTTAAGAACTACATTTGCAAAAGGCAGCCCCTCGTGTGTTTTAGCATCGATAACGGTTCCTTTCAATACGCCCATGCTGACAACCTGATGTGTGCTATCGGTGGGTTCACCAATATAGATTTCGGGCATTTCGTTCTGCGCCTGCGCGGTGGCGGCCAGACCCAGCGCGAGGCCAGCAATGGTGGCCACCTTGCCCAACTTCAGGCGGTTAGCCAGCGCGTTCTCCAGATAGCGCACCTCTGCCTCGCAGCGCGGACAGGTGCCGCGACATTCGCCCTTGTAGGTGCACTCTTCAATCTCCAGAGGTATGTCATTTTCCTCGGCGATGCGCTTCCGCACCTCCTTCAGCTGGTTGCAGATGTTCCTTCCATGTGTCATATTTTTATATTTTATAGTCGCTGCGCTCAAAATTATAGAAAAATTCATCTTAAAATTATTCTAAAATTTTCTGGTTCAATTTTCTTTTAATTTTGAGGCCGTCAGGCCGACCTGTGTTATTCTCATAGCGTTTATTATGCTCTTCTATTGGGTTTACGCTTATACTTGTTTTATGGTTGCTACGCTCAAAATTATAGAAAAAATCATTTTAAAATTATTCTAAAATTTTCTGGTTCAATTTTCTTTTAATTTTGAGGCCGTCAGGCCGACCTGTGTTATTCTCATAGCGTTTATTATGCTCTTCTATTGGGTTTACGCTTATACTTGTTTTATGGTTGCTTCGCTCAAAATTATAGAAAAAATCATTTTAAAATTATTCTAAAATTTTCTGGTTCAATTTTCTTTTAATTTTGAGGCCGTCAGGCCGACCTCTTTCATAGAAGTTTTATTTTCTCTATTTCACCACTTTCAGGACATCGTTCATACCATTCAGAGAAAAGACTGTCTCCTCCAAAGTTAATCAGCATGCCAAAGCGAGTATGTGTAAGGTGCATGTAGTTGAAAAGCTGTCGGCGGTGTTCCTTGTCCACAAAGTTCACTGCCTTCAGCTCAAGTATTATCTCGTCATTGACAACAAGGTCCATGCGGTAAGTTTGGTCAAGTTGCACATCGTCCCAAAATATAGGTAAATTTACTTGCCGCTCCACCTTGTAGCCCTTTTGCTCTAACAAATATTTCAGTGCAGCCTCATAGGCTGACTCCAGCAACCCAGGGTGGTATTTGCGGTGAACACGCATGGCTTCTCCCGTTATCTCATGAAAAAATGCGTACCGTTTGTTGTGCTCTTCTATCAAGTTCATGCCCATATTTGTTGTTTGGTCGATTCTCTCAAAATTATAGAAAAATTCATTTTAAAATTATTCTAAAATTTTCTGATTCAATTTTCCTATAATTTTGAAGCCGTCAGACCGACCTGTGTTATTTCACTGAAAAACTCATAGCGTTTATTATGCTCTTCTATTGGGTTTACATTTATACTTGTTTTATGGTCGCTGCGCTCAAAATTATAGAAAAAATCATTTAAAATTATTCTAAAATTTTCTGGTTCAATTTTCTTTTAATTTTGAGCGTAGCGACCCAAGGATAACGCTATTTTTCTCGGTTTATTGTGCGGTAGGTGAAGCGGTCGAGGCGGGTGATGCCCATGTCGGCGAGGCGCCGGGCGGTGCGGTCGGTATCGGCCTCGGTGTTGAAGTCGGGGATGAGGGGGACGCGGACGGTGATATGTTCTGGACCGACGAGGGAAAGGAGCAGTGTGAGGTTGTCCCAGGCGCGCGAGGCGTCGCCGCCGGTGTAGGCGCGGTAGATGTCGGGGTTGCTCTCCTTGATGTCGACGATGAAGTCGCCCACCACCTCGGCGGCCTTCTCGACCGACGCGCGCGGCACCTGCAGCGAGGTCTCGGCCGTGAGGTTCCAGCTCTTGCCGCACAACTGCTTGAACTCGGTGATGAAGTCCACCCGCAGCAGCGGCTCGCCGCCGCCAAAGCAGACACCGCCACCCGTGGCGATGAAGTAGAGGTTGTCGACAGAGACATGGTCGTAGAGCTGCTGGGGCGTGTAACATGGCAGCCCGTCGGGAGCCTCCAGGCAGCGGTGGTTGAGGCAGTATCTGCACCGCAGCGGACAGCCGTGGAATGCCGCCAGCGTGGTAACTCCCACGCCGTCGACACCCAGCCGGTGCCGGTCGATGCCTATGAACGGTACTGCCTCCATTTCGGGTGCAAAAATACACATTTTTTCTGGATTGCAATGTTTTCGGCGCAATATTTCCATCGGAGAATCGTTTTCTAGCAGAAACCGACCGCCACCATGGATGAACCCGTAAAGACCGAACGCCACCCCCTGCAGCCCTTCCTGCCCGCAGGGGCGCGGCTGCTGATGCTCGGCAGCTTCCCGCCACCGCGCAAGCGATGGTGCATGGACTTCTTCTACCCCAACCGCACCAACATGATGTGGGAAATATTCGGGCTGGTGTTCTACGGCGACCCGCAGCGGCTGGTGGGTGCGGAGCGCAAGACGTTCCGTCTGCCTGATATCCAGGCGCTTCTGACCGAGCGTGGCATCGCCATCTACGACACCGCCACGGCCGTCCGCCGCCTCAGCGGCAACGCCTCGGACAAAGACCTAGAAATTGTCGAGAAGACCGACATCGCGGCGCTGCTCTCGCAGATTCCGCTGTGCCACGACATCGTCTGCACCGGCCAGAAGAGCTTCTCGGCACTTACCGACGACTACGGCGTGCCCGTGCCCGCGATGGGCACCTACAACGAGTTTGTGATTGACGGCCGCCCGATGCGCCTTTGGCGCATGCCCTCCTCCTCGCGCGCCTACCCCATGCCGCTGGCCGAAAAGGCCGGACACTACCGCCGGATGATGCAGGAAATCGGCCTGCTGTGATGCAGCCGCCTATGATTTGAGCTTCTCTATTATCTGCCAATCCGCCGGCAGCCACTGCACGCTGTCCAGCTCCTCCTTCGCCAGCCAGCGGGCCGCCTCGTGTTCGTTCAGGTGCAGGGCATCTGTCAGCAGCGAACAGAGGTAGCAGTGCATGGTGAGGTGGAACTTGGGATAGTCGTACTCCACGGTGCAGAGCAGTTCGCCCACGCTTATCTCCGCCGACAGCTCTTCGCGTATCTCGCGCTTCAGCGCCTCCGCCGCCGTCTCGCCTGCCTCCATCTTGCCGCCCGGGAACTCCCACCAGTCCTTCCACTCGCCGTAGCCCCTTTGGGTGGCAAAGATGCGATCCCCTTTGCGGATGATGGCCGCCACAACCTCTATCTGTTTCATTATTGCTTCCCTTTCATCCTCAATTCCAATCTGTCCCGCTCCTCCATCAGGTTCCACACGGCATCCTCGCTGAGCACGCCGCGCTTCAGGCTATGGGGCAGCCGCCCAGCCTCATCGTCCGCGAAATCCTGTTTCCACTCTTCGCTTCCGTAGTAAGCCTCCAGCTCGCGCAGCGCTTCCTGCGCCGCCTCATAGTCGTCGAGCGCCGCCGACAACCCCCTTACGGCTCGCGACGCCACCTCCAACTGCCGCTCCATCCGTGCGATTCGTTCTGTCTGTTCCATACTGCGAAACCTTATTCCTCTGCAAACCTTTTCAACGCTGCCTCATCGGCCCTCGATGGACGTATATTGAATTTATGTTCCATGTTTATTTTATCATAAAGGTTTTCTATGCATAGCTTCACGGCCAGCCTCTGTCATCAGCCCCCGCTGCTCCAGTTCCCGGCACCGCTGACGGTTGAGGTCGGTCCAATGGCTGTTCTTCCTTCGCGGTGAGAGGCGTTGAGCCAACCGCCCGTCGGACAGCCGCTTGCAGGTGGAGTCTATCCACCCGAAGCAGAGCGCCTCCTCCACCACCTCCACATACGGCAGCGCATCGGCCATCGGTAGTTTGCCTCGATAGGTAGCCACCCATACTTCGCGCTCCGTCCGGTGGTACTCCATCAGCCAGCGGCGCAATGCCGCGCGGTCATTGTATTCCAAAAGTGTCGTTATCTCCATCTATCTGCTGTGTGTCGTTTCTGTAACATAGAACTCCGCCCGCTTCGGGGCTGCGAAGGTGCGCTCAATCATGGCCACATGTGAGAGGTATTCGGGATCGGTGAAGGCTATGGCACCGGTCGGGCAATGGCGGCGGCAGGCCTGGCATTTGATACAGACGCCGTCGAAGGTCGGCATCCCATCTTTCGCACCGATGCTCCCCATCGGGCACACCTCCATGCACTCGCCGCAACGCGTGCACAACTCGCTGTTGCACGAGGGCTTTGCCTTGAGGAATCCCACCGGGGCATTGTTGGTATTCAGGGGGGTATAGTATTTCTCTGGATGCGCCTCGCCGGGAACCGATACAGTTATGAGTTTAGAGTTATGAGTTAAGAGTTTCTCCGCCACCTGTGTGGCGAAACGGTCGAGGGCCGCGAGGTCTTCTTCGTTGGGACGCCCGGCACCCATGGTGTCGCTGAAAGCGTGGTGCGTCACCATAGCGGCGGCGGCGACAGGCTTCATGCCGCCCTCCTCCATCAGCCCCACCAACTCGGCCAACGCGTTGTCGTAGGCGCGGTTGCCGAAAGTAACGAGCGCCACAGCCGGATTGCCGTCGGCATGGATGGCTCGCCGCACGTAGTCGAGCGTCTTGTTGGGTATGCGTCCAGCATAGACTGGCGTCGCCCACACCACCACATCGCCCGCCTCCACCTGCGGCAGCGCCTCGCGCTCACGCGGCAAAGTGTAGGAATAGTATTCCACCTCGGCACCCAGCAGCGCGCCCAGCCGGTCGCCCAGGCGCTGCGCCACCTGCAACGTGCCTCCCATAGGACTGAAATAATATACCTTTACCTTCCCCATCATCTCTTCCATGCGCCAATCACCTCGCCGATGCAGACGGTGTGGATACCGGCCTCGAAGCCGTCGTACCATCCTTTGGGCGTCGCATTGCGGAACGCTACCATAGCGGCCAATAACGTGTGTATCGTATTTTTCATTGCCTGGTTTATTTTTTTGCAAAGATACGACTTTTATTTCAATCCGCCCCCAATTTGGCAAATATTGCATATCCTTGTAATACCACGCGCCATACCTAGACACAGCACATACACCTGGTTTCCACGCCATTAACAACGCAATGGGATTAGCATAAATTATCCATCAGTCAACTACCACGCCGACTGACCTTGACAAGGACTTCCGGCGTTCTTTTTTCCTATCCCCCACCCTCTTCCCGAGTACCCATTAAGAGGGTACGAAGAGAGGAAGAAGAGGGGAAGAAGAGGATGCCTCTCATTTCTTGACAATCAGCCAGTTGAAAATTGGCCATTTTGGCCTGTTTTTCGGATTTTTTTTCAAAAAAATTTCAAGTTTTTCGAGGACGTTTTCGTGCCCGCCTCCAGCCTGTTGAAAATATTTTTTATAAAGTTCAAATAAAAAGCGTATCTTTGTAATTCGACTTTTTCACACAAAATCGGAATAAGCTATTAGCACACAGTCGTTTGTAAAATTATGGCAAAGATGCAGGAAACAAATGTAAGATGACAGATAAAGCAATTATATCTAGGGGAGCAAACATTGAGCATGAAATCAATATTATGCAGGCGTTTGTGGCTATTCAAAAGGAAATAAGATGGATAATTTGAATGCACTGATACCATACATTAAGGTAGAAAACAAGATTGCCATCATACGCAAACTTCAGGTGATTGCCGATGCTGATGTGGCAGAGTTGTATGGTGTAGAAACAAAAGAGGTAAATCAGGCTGTGCGGAACAATCCAGACAAGTTCCCTGACGATTATATGTTCGAGCTCACTAAGAGTGAGTTGCAGGGTTTGCGGTCAAAAATTTTGACCACAAAAGTGTCAGTCAAAAGCCGCTCTGCAACCAAGGTCTTTACCGAAAAGGGCCTTTATATGCTGGCTACCATTCTGAAAAGTGAGAGGGCTACAGCAGCGACATTTGCCATCATCGAGACCTTCGCCAAGGTGCGGGAGTTGAAGCGCGAACTGGTTGAACTACACAAGGAGACCGACAAGGGTGTCCAGAAGAAGAAAATGCACCACTTCGGCGAAGTGCTAACCGACATAGTGATGCCCGACCTCGAGACCTCCGAGACGGAATCATCATTGGAGATAAACTTTATCATTGGCAACATGAAGAAATGCCTGTGGCATTTCGATAGCGCAGCGGAGAACAAAGAACACACCGTCAAACGAGTAAAGAAAGGCCATAAGGAATGACCATGCTGGAAGAAGTGGGAAATAGGAATCTGCTGAAATAAAAAGATCAAAATGAATAAAGAAATAATCATAAAGGCAAACGCAGACATTGATGTCATCAAGCACCGCATCTACGAGGTGCGTGGTTTGCGTGTTATGCTTGACCGTGATTTGGCGGAGTTGTATAATGTAGAAACTCGTGCTCTGAATCAGGCGGTGAGACGTAATATCGACAGATTCCCCGAGGATTTTATGTTTGTGATGACCGAGGATGAGATGAATGCTTGGAAATCACAAATTGTGATGTCCAATTCTATCCGTATGGGTATGCGCCGTCCTCCTGTTGTATTTACTGAGTTAGGTATTGCGATGCTGAGTTCGGTGCTGAGATCGGAGACCGCCATACAGGTCAACATCAATATTATGCGGGCGTTTGTGGCCATTCGTCACGCCATAGGTGCCTGGCAGGGAGTCAACTTGAAGGTGGAGCAGCTGTCACACAAGGTCGACAACCTCAACGCCCGTGTGGACGAGATTCTCCACGAGCAAAACGAGAACAACATGGAGATGGCCGTTCAGATAGGAGCCCTCAACGACGCCCTCGACCAACTGCGTGAGAAACCTTCAATGCCAAGGAAACGAATAGGATTTAAACAAGATAGCAAATGACCGTGCTGGAAGAAGTGGGAAATAGGAAACTGCTGAAATAAACACATTAATGATATGGCAAAGAGATACAATAGAATAATGCTTGGACGTGGTGGCATGTATGCCGACCTATGTCGCAAAGAGGGATTTGTCGGAGTTGACTTCTTGAGTGATATTGATTTTTCGAACCGACTGACAGAATCGTTGCAAGAGTTTAATAAGACACATGTTCCTATGTGGTTAAAATCACATCCTGATAAAAGTAAAACATCTGCAGGGCTGTCATGTGGTTTTACTTGGACTGTATGCAAGGGACTGCAAAATAACGATGTTGTGTTGTCTCCAAATGGCAGAGGTGAGTATTATGTTGGGACAATTGAAAGTGGATACTATTATGTAGGTGGTGAAATCCTTCCGCATCGTCGTAAAGTAAAATGGCTTGAAAAAACAATAAGCAAAAAACAGATGTCGGAGAAGCTTCAAAATTCTATTGGTTCTATTGGTACATGCTGCGATGTTACGAAATATGCCAGCGAAATTGAAGCACTTATTGGAAACACATTTGCCGACACATCAAAAACAACAATAAAGACAAAAGAAAAAGCATATACTAAGACTTTTTCTGAACGTTCTTTGCATGCATTATTTTGCACCGCCTTACGGAATAGAAATATTTACGCAAAAACCATATATCACGAAAAGTCATCAGTCAAAAGTGATTCGGCACAGAAATGGGTACATCCTGATATAATTGGAGTCGAGATAGATCGTTTCGAAAATGAGAAAACGCTTGCTATTTTAAAAGCGACAGAACCACGTGAAGCAGTTAAACTCTATTCTTTTGAATTAAAGAAAAGCATAGACTCAGACTCTCAATTAAAGCAATACTATTTTCAGGCATTATCAAATTCGAATTGGGCAAACTATGGCTATTTGGTAGCGTATGAAATATCAGAGAACCTCAATGAAGAAATGGGTCGTCTAAATGCAGCATTTGGAATTGGTGTAATTCTTATGAATTCGCGTGATTATCAAATAATATTCCCTGCAAAAGAAAGGCCACTTGATTACAATACGATAGAGAAACTGAACAATTTAAATAAGGATTTTGAATCATTCTTACTTCAAGTTTCTAATTTCATTACAGCAGAAGAAAGATATATTAATAGTGTCAAATCTTCTTTAGTCGGTTTCTGTGATCCAATATTACGAAACGAAGAAGAGATTGAGGATTATTGCAATAAGAACAACATACCATATTAATGCATTATAATATCATCACTAAATAATTAATCCTTAAACGTTTAAGCAATTATGGCAAAAGAAAAAAAGTTCATGACTTGTGACGGTTTTAAGGATTAAGCAATAAGGCGAAATGACACAGAAACAGGCGATACAACTATTTGAAGAGAAGCGGGTGCGTACCGCTTGGGATACTGATGCCGAGAAATGGTGGTTTTCGGTGGTGGATGTGGTATCGGTACTGACCGATAGCGACTACCAGACGGCACGCAAATATTGGAAGGTGCTGAAAGGCAGACTTGCAAAGGAAGGGAACCAGTCGGTAACAAATTGTTACCAACTGAAAATGCAATCGACAGATGGCAAGAAGTATCTTACCGATGTGGCTGATACAGAACAGCTTTTCAGGCTTATACAATCCATCCCTTCACCGAAGGCGGAACCTTTCAAGCAATGGATGGCACAGGTGGCAGCTCAACGTATCGACCAGATGCAAGACCCGGAGCTTTCCATTGAGCAGGCTGTGGCTGACTACCGCCGTCTCGGTTACTCGGAGGCATGGATTAACCAGCGCATGAGGTCTATCGAGGTGCGCAAGCATCTGACCGACGAATGGAAACGCGCAGGACTTGAAGAAGGTCAGCAGTTCGCCTCCTTGACGGACATCATCTATCGCGGATGGAGCGGACTCTCGGCCAAAGAGTACAAGCAGTTGAAAGGTCTTAAGAAAGAGAACCTACGCGACAATATGACCGACCTTGAGATAGCCATCAATATGCTGGCCGAGGCCACAACAACACAAATTTCCAAGAACGAAAGCCCCAAAGGAATGGTGGAGAGTGCAAAAGCGGCCCGTCGTGGTGGAGCGACCGCACGTGTGGCTCGCGAAGCCGCCGAAAAAGAGATTGGCGAGTCGGTGGTTTCATCAATGAATGCCAAACAGATAGCACAACAAGAACCAATACAGATAGAAGACAACAATAAAACAAAATAATTCACTAAAATAATTAATCCTTAAACGTTTAAGCAATTATGGCAAAAGAAAAAATCTACATGACATGCGACGGCAACTGCGCTGCAGCGCACGTTGCCTACATGTTCAGTGAGGTAGCAGCTATCTACCCCATCACCCCGTCCAGCCCCATGGCTGAGTTCATCGACGAGTGGGCCGCCGGCGGTCGTAAGAACCTCTTCGGCGAGACCGTGAAGGTCGTCGAGATGCAGAGCGAGGCCGGCGCCGCAGGCGCCGTGCACGGCTCTCTCCAGGCCGGTGCTCTGACCACCACCTACACCGCTTCGCAGGGTCTGCTGCTGATGATCCCGAATATGTACAAGATTGCCGGCGAACTGCTGCCCGGCGTGTTCCACGTGAGCGCCCGCGCCCTTGCTGCCCAGGCCCTCTCCATCTTCGGCGACCACGCCGACGTGATGAGCGCCCGCCAGACCGGTTTCGCCCTGCTGGCCGAAGGCTCGGTGCAGGAGGTGATGGACCTCGCCCCTGTGGCCCACCTCGCCGCCCTCAAGGCCCGCGTGCCGTTCCTCAACTTCTTCGACGGCTTCCGCACCAGCCACGAAATCCAGAAGATCGAGGCTTGGGATATGGAAGACCTGCGTCCGCTCGTCGACCAGAAGGCCCTGAAGGCTTTCCGCGAGAACGCCCTCAACCCCGAGCACAACGTGACCCGCGGTACCGCCCAGAACAGCGACGTCTATTTCCAGACCCGCGAGCTGCAGAACAAGTACTACGACGCCCTGCCCGACATCGTGGCCGAGTATATGGCTGAGATCAGCAAGCTGACCGGCCGCCACTACGCCCCCTTCACTTATCACGGTGTCGCCGATGCCGAGAATATCATCGTGGCCATGGGTTCGGCAACCGAGACCATCAAGACCGTGGTTGACTACCTCAACGCCCAGGGCAAGAAGACCGGCTGCATCACCGTCCACCTCTATCGTCCCTTCAGCGTGAAGCACCTGATGGCCGTGATGCCCAAGAGCGTCAAGACCATCTGCGTCCTCGACCGCACCAAGGAGCCCGGCGCCAACGGCGACCCGCTGTATCTCGACATCGTCGAGGCCTTCAAGGGCAACGCCAACGTCAACATCATCGGCGGCCGCTACGGCCTCTCGAGCAAGGACACCACTCCCGCCCAGATTATCTCCGTATTCAACAACATGGAAGGCGAGAAGAAGAACCAATTCACCATCGGCATCGTCGACGACGTTACGTTCCGTTCGCTGCCCGTGCTGCCCGAAATCTCCATCCTGCCCAAGGGCACCTTCGAGGCCCGCTTCTACGGCCTCGGTGCCGACGGTACCGTGGGTGCCAACAAGAACAGCATCAAGATTATCGGCGACAACACCAACAAGTACAGCCAGGCCTACTTCGACTACGACTCGAAGAAATCGGGCGGCTACACCTGCTCGCACCTGCGCTTCGGCGACAACCCCCTGCCCGCTCCCTACCTGGTCGGCACGCCCGACTTCGTGGCCGTCCACGTGCCCAGCTACCTCCGCAAGTATGACTGCCTGCGCGGCCTGAAGGACAACGGCACCTTCCTCTACAACAGCCCCTGGACCGTCGAGGAGACCAAGGCCCAGCTGCCCGACTTCGTGAAGAAGTACCTGGCGCTGCACCACATCACCATGTACATCATCGACGCCACCAAGATTGCCGCCGAAATCGGCCTCGGCAACCGCACCAACACCATCCTCCAGAGCGCCTTCTTCAAGATCAGCGAGGTGATACCTTACGACCTCGCCGTCGAGCAGATGAAGAAATTCATCGTCAAGAGCTACGGCCGCAAGGGTGAGGACGTGGTCAACAAGAACTACGCCGCCGTTGACCGCGGTGGTGAGATCACCAAGATCGACATCCCCGCCGAGTGGGCCAACCTGCCTTGCAGCACCGACTTCGCCGTCGAGAAGCACGAGGGCGACCCCGAGTTCATCGCCAAGGTGATGCGCCCGATGGTGGCCCAGACCGGCAACGACCTGCCCGTGTCGGCATTCCTCGGCTACGAGGACGGCACCTTCCCCGCCGGCACCACCGCCTACGAGAAGCGCGGCGTTGCCACCGTCGTCCCCGAGTGGAACCCCGCCAACTGCATCCAGTGCAACCAGTGCTCGCTGGTGTGCCCCCACGCCGCCATCCGTCCCTGCGTGATGACCGACGAGGAGATGAAGAAGGCTCCCGAGTCGATGAAGGCCATCGACATGAAGATGCCCAAGGAGCTCGCCGGTATGCACTTCCGCATGCAGGTCAGCGCTATGGACTGCACCGGCTGCGGCAACTGCGCCGACGTCTGCCCCGCCAAGGAGAAAGCCCTCGTGATGAAACCCTTCGAGAGCCAGCTCCACGAGGCCGCCAACTGGGACTACGCCCAGAAGTGCGTCACCTACAAGGACAACCTCATCGACAAGAAGGCCAACGTCAAGAACAGCCAGTTCGCACAGCCTCTGTTCGAGTTCAGCGGTGCCTGCGCCGGCTGCGGCGAGACCCCGTACCTCAAGTGCATCACCCAGCTCTTCGGCGAGCAGATGATGGTGGCCAACGCCACGGGCTGCTCCTCCATCTACGGCGGCTCGGCTCCTGCCACCCCCTACTGCAAGAACTACCGCAGCGGCTTCGGTCCCGCCTGGGCCAACTCGCTGTTTGAGGACAACGCTGAGTTCGGTCTCGGTATGGCCACCGCCACCCGCCAGATGCGCGACCGCGTGGAGCGCATTATGAAGGAAGGCCTGCAGTGCGACTGCTGCAGTGCCGAAATCAAGGCCCTCTTCACCGAGTGGATCGAGAACCGCGAGAACACCCTCAAGACCAAGGAAATCGCCGACAAGCTCATCCCGCTGATGGAGAAGTGCGGCTGCGACATCTGCAAGCAGCTCCTCGAGCTCCGTCACAGCCTCGTCAAGAAGAGCCAGTGGATCTTCGGCGGCGACGGCTGGGGCTATGACATCGGATTCGGCGGTCTGGACCACGTCCTGGCCAGCGGCGAGGACGTCAACGTCGTCGTCGTCGACACCGAGGTGTACTCCAACACCGGCGGACAGAGCTCCAAGGCCACCCCGGCCGGTGCCGTCGCCAAGTTCGCCACCAGCGGTAAGAAGATCCGCAAGAAAGACCTCGGTATGATTGCCAAGAGCTACGGCTACGTCTATGTGGCGCAGGTGGCTATGGGCGCCAGCCAGGCCCAGTACTTCAACGTCATCAAGGAGGCCGAGGCCTACCACGGCCCGTCGCTCATCATCTGCTACGCGCCCTGCATCAACCACGGTATCAAGATCGGTATGGGTCGCACGCAGAACGAGGAGAAGAAAGCCGTCGAGTGCGGCTACTGGCACCTGTGGCACTTCAACCCCGCCGAGGAAGACGCCGGCAAGAACGGCTTCCACCTCGACTCGAAGGAGCCCGACTGGAGCAAGTTCCGCGACTTCATTATGGGCGAGGTCCGCTACAACTCCCTGATGAAGACCTTCCCCCAGGAGGCCGAAGAACTCTTCGTCGCCACGGAAAGAAATGCAAAACTGCGTTATGAAGGTTACAAGAAACTCTCCGAGATGTAATCTAATATAGATTGCAAACCCAAGTTGTGGAGGTCGAGAGGCCTCCACAACTTCCAATAAAAACATAAAACAGATAATTATGAACACAAATAGACAGAAAGAACCAGGATATGCATGGGCGCAAAATGACCTTGGAGTATGCTATGCGGAAGGTTACGGTGGGATACAGTCGTATTCTGAAGCATTCAAGTTTTTTTGTGAAGCTGCAGAAAAAGGAGATGCTTTAGCTCAATTCAATTTGGGACTTTGTTATTCTCTTGGGAAAGGTGTAGTTCAATCGTACGATGAAGCAGCAAGATGGTACTTTAAGGCAGCACAACAAGGGAATACTAGGGCTCAGGTTAATCTTGCTTATTGCTACTATTACGGTAATGGTGTGATGCAATCACTCAATGATGCTGTAAAATGGTGGCGGACAGCAGCAAATCAGGGAGACCCTAAAGGATTATATGAATTAGGGTGTTGTTATAAAAATGGCGAGTATGTGATGCAGTCAAATCGTAAAGCTGTAGAATTATGGACTAAAGCAGCAGAAAAAGGTTATAAAAGCGCCCAGTTTAATTTAGGAATTTGTTATGAAGATGGGGTTTGCGTGAGTCAAAATTTACAAGAATCATTCAACTGGTATTATAAAGCAGCAGAGCAAGGACATTTGTATGCACAATACAATGTTGGCGTGTGCTACTGGAATGGTAGGGGCATACAAAAATCTTATTCCAATGCAATAAAATGGTGGAGTATGGCAGCCCAAGGAGGAGTTGCAAGCGCACAATACAATCTTGGTCTGTGTTACGAAAATGGTTGTGGAGTTAAAAAATCCTTAGACGAAGCACTTAAATGGTTTCAACTAGCAGCTAATCAAGGACACGAAAAAGCCAACAGAAAAGTAATGACTATTAATAATTCAAAACATGAATAAAAATAACGATTTGGATACTACAGACTTCATCAAAGAGACCAGCAATTGTGGCAGACTTAAAATCTGACGCGAAATATTATAAGGATTTGCAATCCGAAATACAATAATCTTATCCAATTACTTTGAAAATGCATAGAAAGTGATTGAGGCTGCCATAGAACTAAACTACGCCTTAAGCCTCCTGCAATTTCTAAATTACAGATACACATACGAAAACCAACAAAATCTCGTTGTTTAGACAAAGAAAGTTAGAAATATGAATCCAATCCAAATATCAATAAAAGATTACCGTGCCGTCAAATCTGCTGAAATTGATTTGAACGGTATTACTGTAATTTCAGGAATAAACGGGTCTGGGAAAAGTAGCATATCGAGATTGCTGTATTTTGCAATCAAATATGCGAACGACTATGAAAGCATAGTTAGCAATGCTTTAAAACCAGAGCTGGCACCAATAGACCGGCTTATACAAAGTTCTTCAACAGGACTAAAACGCGGTGTGGCTACTGTGGACATAGGCAATTACTATAAAATAGCTACTGATTCAGAAGACCTCTATGATAAAATAGATGCATATTGTTCCTCGTTGGAGGCTCTGAAAGGATATGTTTCTCTTCACGAGAAGAGAAAAGACCCAGGTTTTGAAAGTTTCTCGAATAGGTTAAGGAGTATAGTCAAAGAGACTATAGTTACAAAGAATATTGATGGGGAAAAATCGTTAAGCGAGCTAATAGACGATGTCGTAAAAAAAACACAAGGAATTAGACGGAAAGCAGACAAGCTTTCTGAAACAAGAGATTACAGACTATACAAGAACCAACTTGCTGAAGTATTAGAAAATGGTTTAAAGAATGTACGCATAACTGAATACGATATGCCATTCCTCGGCAAAAATGTTGATAGTATTCCGGTGCTAAATTACATTCAGCAGGTCGTTTATATTGATACTCCAATGATTGTTGGGATGAATAAGAATACAGGTTATCCTTACATAGAATATTGGCGCGACTTGAATGAGGTGTTAGAAAGACCTGCAAAAAAAACATATAGCATAAGCCTCAACAATATCATAAAAGACATCATTAAAGGAGGCTCTTATTATGACGATGAGCCTTCATATAAAGGCAATCTAAAATACAAGAGAGAAGATGGTTTGACTATTGACTTGGTAGATAGTGCGACTGGTATTAAATCATTCTCTCTACTGCAAACACTTCTTCGCAATGGTACCATTTCCCAAAATACGCTACTCATCATCGACGAACCCGAAGCGCACTTACATCCGCAATGGATTGTAGAATATGCACGTATCATTGTGATGATGCATCAGAAAATCGGAGCCAAGTTCTTCATCGCGTCTCACAGTACAGACTTTGTGAGTGCCGTAAAATACATTGCCGAGAAACAAAAAGTTGACAAGTCGCTCTCATTCTATTTGGCCGAAGAGGACAAGCGCAAGCCGTATTCTTACAACTATAAGGCTATTGGTACTGACATTGAGCCAATCTTCGAATCTTTCAACAAGTCACTGGATAAAATTAGCGAGTATGGCGGCTGGTAGCAGAACACAAAAGCAAGATGATAAGTGGGTGTTCGCTCCTGCAATTATGCTCTCTTGCACAGTGACAAAACAACATCTGCAGGCTTACATCCAAATCTCGGAAATACTAACAAAGGAACATTGTCATGACCATCATTCTTTTGTTCAGGAGAAAGCCCTGTACCTTGAGGTTGTTGAAACGGAAATGGCTCAAGCCAATAGGCGGAACAAGGCTCCTATCGTTGACTTCTCCATTGGCTTGGAAAAAGGCAAATCGAGAAAAATTCGCTTGATTGAAGCGAAGTTCAATGCCAATAATTTGAAGAATTTAGAATCATCCAATATTCCCGAGAAAGTTCAACATTCCTCCGATGTGTTGATAGATTGTGGAATCCCAATTGAGAGTGGGGCTATTGTATTAATTAACAGAACTCCAATTGTACAACAGCAAAGAAGATGGCTAGAACAGAGACTGATGGCTCGAGGTCATTATCAAGTAAAAACCGTGGACGAGTTTCACGGAGATTATTTCAAGGCGTAACCCGCCAGATGCGCGACCGCGTGGAGCGCATTATGAAGGAAGGCCTCGCCTGCGACTGCTGCAGCGCCGAAATCAAGGCCCTCTTCACCGAGTGGATCGAGAACCGCGAATGCACCCTCAAGACCAAGGAAATCGCCGACAAGCTCATCCCGCTGATGGAGGCCTGCGGCTGCGATATCTGCAAGCAGCTCCTCGAACTCCGTCACAGCCTCGTCAAGAAGAGCCAGTGGATCTTCGGCGGCGACGGCTGGGGCTATGATATCGGATTCGGCGGTCTTGACCACGTCCTGGCCAGCGGCGAGGATGTCAACGTCGTCGTCGTGGACACCGAGGTGTACTCCAACACCGGCGGACAGAGCTCGAAGGCCACTCCGGCCGGCGCTGTCGCCAAGTTCGCCACCAGCGGCAAGAAGATCCGCAAGAAAGACCTCGGCATGATTGCCAAGAGCTACGGCTACGTCTATGTGGCGCAGGTCGCTATGGGCGCTAGCCAGGCCCAGTACTTCAATGTCATCAAGGAGGCCGAGGCCTATCACGGCCCGTCGCTCTCCCTTCGCCTTAATCCGAAAAGTGGGGACTTTTCGGGGCTCGGCTCACAGGTCCACTGGACCTGCTCGTATGCTACGCCCCTGCAATCAGCCGAAGGCCGCGAACACCGCTTAAATCAATCAGATGAAGTGAGCAACCACGGCATCAAGATTGGTATGGGCCGCACGCAGAACGAGGAGAAGAAAGCCGTCGAGTGCGGCTACTGGCACCTGTGGCACTTTAACCCCGCCGAGGAAGAGGCCGGCAAGAATGGCTTCCACCTCGACTCGAAGGAGCCCGACTGGAGCAAGTTCCGCGACTTCATTATGGGCGAGGTCCGCTACAACTCGCTGATGAAGACCTTCCCCTCCGAGGCCGAAGAACTCTTCGTCGCCACCGAGCGCAACGCCAAACTGCGCTATGAGGGTTATAAGAAGCTCTCTGAGATGTAGTATTGACACGCGGGTGCAAGTTGCTTCCATTCGGTAGCAACCCGTTACAGCCCCGCATCATCAACAGCAAAGGGTGTCCCCATCGGGCACCCTTTCTTTTTTGCCATTCAAGATAACGCCATTTTTTTCAATAGGTATCATTAGTTTTATAATAACGCCATTTTTTCTTGTTCTGTGTGTTGCCATATCATGGCAATAAGATTATACCCATTCGCCCCATCCCGCCCATTAAACCCATTTTTCAATTCAAACGGTATCCCTTCTTTCTCCCTTCTACGTTCCTTCTATGTGCCTTCTTTGAAACGGCCCTAACACCCACAAAACCAGCCATTTGTCTATTTTACACCAAAACACCTGAAAATCAATCAAATAACCCATTCCGCCCAAATCGCCCATTCATCCCATAAAAAAGCCACCGTGCCCGGGGCGTCAGCCCCGTTTCTCCCCTTCGTCCATTGCCCGGGCATTTAATGCCCGCCATCCCCGCAGCTTCGTCCCGTTCCCAGCCGCTTGCCTCCGCCCCAACGGGTTGTCCCGTGTCAGTGGCTTCAGCCCCGCTCCCGTTCCAGTGTGTGTCGCGATTCAGTCGCGACAAATTTCATCCATTCCCATTGCTCCGAATGTCGCCATGTAACAGCGACCCCTGTTTCTCTTTTCCGTCTGACCTGGGAGCCTCGATCCAAAAGGTATTGTCAAATTGCTGGTTTGAATCATATAAGATAATGGAGAAGTTTCTGATTAACATTTTTTTCGGGCATTAGAGGAAAATAATCTTGCGTTCGAAAATTTATTCGTATTTTTGCAGCTGAAAATTTCAGATGTCATCTTATGAAGAGAATACTCATTATCACCATATTACTATTAGGATGCCTCGCGCCGCTGGCAGCACAGACCGCATATATAGAATAGCAATGAAACGGATTCTTATTGCCGACGACGAGGCTTCTATCCGCGACTTCGTGTGTCGCGGACTTGCCGACTGCGGATATGACACCCTCCAAGTCTCCGACGGCAACGAGGCCTGGCAGCAGCTGCAAGACGGCACAATCGACCTCGCCATCCTCGACATCCGTATGCCTGGCCTTTCGGGAGTCGATCTCTGTCGCCGCCTTCGGCAAGAGTATGGATATGACTTGCCCATCATCATGCTGACCGCACTGGGTACCACCGACGACATTGTGATGGGTCTCCGTGCCGGTGCCGACGACTATATGGTTAAGCCGTTCAAATTCACCGAGCTACTGGCGCGTATCGAAGCACAGTTGCGGCGGAGCGATTTACACCCCACAGCATCCTCACGCACATACGGCGACCTGCATCTCGACCCCGTTTCCCATCGCGCCACGCGCGACGGAAAGCACATTTACCTCAGCATCAAAGAATATCGCCTGTTGGACTACCTGATGTTGCACCACGGCGAGGTGCTTTCGCGTGGCGACCTGCTGCGCGACGTATGGGACCGCGATTTCGACACATCGACTAACGTCGTGGATGTCTATGTCCGCTATCTCCGCAGCAAGATTGACGACCCATTCGACCAGAAACTCATTCACACCATTGTCGGGCAAGGCTACAAATTCGGTGACAGATGAAACCCGGACACAAAATATCACTCACCTACAGCACCATTACCATCCTGCTGGTTCTTGTGTCAAGCGCAGTGTTCTATTTTGGTACGCGGCATTACATCTCCTCACTGTATTACAACTACCTAGAGGAGAAAGCCCGTGTACTGGCCATGGAGCGTTATGGGCAAGATGACCTCGACCCCGTAAAGTATCGCAACGCCGTGCAGCGCAGCCAACATGCCATTCCTACCTCGCGAGAGCTATTCGTCCCCAAAGACAGTATCGAGACTGCACTTTCCTCGCTACTCACAGGTTCCCAGATCGCCTCGTTGCTTCGTGGCGAGGTTGTCCACTTCGACCACGAGGGTGAGGTGGGCACAGCCATGCTCTACTACGACAACAGTGGCACCTTCGCCAGCGTGGTGCTGAGCCGAAACCCTTACGGCGACGAGATCGCCCACACCATGCGTCTGCTGCTGGTGGTGTTCGTCCTCGGTGCCTCGCTGCTGCTATGGCTCGTCAGCCGCCTGTGGGCCTCGCGCATGGTCAACCGCATTGACCAGAACTATCAGACCGAGAAAATGTTTGTCAACAATGCGCAACACGAAATCAACAACCCACTGGCCGTCATCAGTGGCGAGTGCGACGTGACCCTGTTGCGCGACCGCAGTCCCGAAGAATACCGCTCGGCACTGATGCGCATCGCAAAACAGGCCGACCGCATCAACGGTATCATCACACAGCTGCTGGCAATCGACGATGCACGCAACCGTCCGCAGAAAGCAGAGAGCATCGACCTTTCGGAATGGTTCTCCCAGAACGAGTTGCCTCCCCACAAGCTTTATATCCACGGCTCCTTCCGCGTGAAGATGGACCCCGATGCGCTGTATATCGCCATAAGCAACCTTATCGGCAACGCCGTCAAATACGGCGACGGCAGCCCCGTGGTGATCCATGCCGAATATCCCACCGTCTCCGTCACCAACCACGGCAGCCCCATCCCCGCCGAGGAGCTGGAACACATCTTCGACCCCTTCTACCGTGCCGCCAACGCCGACGGCATCCCCGGCCACGGCATCGGCCTCGCCTTGGCCCACACCCTGCTCCAGCGCAACGGTGCCCAGCTCACCGTCACCTCATCCTCAGAGAACACCATCTTCACCATCCGCTTTTCAAAATAGCAGGTCTCCCTTCCTTACAGTTTTCTAATCCTATCTGTGAGGTTTCTAATGTGCTGACAAACGGATAGTTGGTATCTTTGCAGCATGATTTTGGAAAATGCAATTCTGACTATTTTTCTGGCTTTCAGTGGTGTAGGTGGGGCGGGCGACGGCGCAGACAGCGTCCACACGGAGATTATCGACACGCTCACGGTCCTTCAGGCCGAACAGCTCCTTGCCGAGCGCAATGCCGAGCTCCGCTTGTCACGCCTCGCCTGCACCGAGGCTGAAGCCAACGCCCGGCAGGCACGACGCTGGGAGAACCCCGAGGTGAGCGGTATCTACAATCTCTATAACCCCCTGAACAGCCGCTGGCTCGACCCCGGCAACGACGGCGAGGTGGACATCAGCGTCAGCCAGCCGCTGCCCATCGGTCGCAGCCACCGCATTGGCCGCTCCGATGCCGAACTACGGGCCTCGCAGGCCGACTACGACTGGACGGCTTTCAGCCTCTCTATGCAGATGAAACGGCAACTGTGCGAGCTGTGGGCGGTGCAGCGCAGGGCGGCATTGATAGGGGGCGAACTCGAGAGCGTGGAGCGCATCCTCGACGCCTACCGCCGCAACCCGCAGGCGGTATCACTGGTGGAGGTGCGACGGCTGGAAACCCTGCGCCTGGGTCTGCTCTCGGAACAGTTGGAACGCCAGGCTACGGTGGCCGAGTGCAAAACGGCATTGGCCGTAATGCTAGGACTGGAAGAGACGGGGTTCGGCATCGGGGAACTTGATCTGAACGACGAGTCGGCACCCTCTGACAGCATTTTGGAACAGTCGGCGCTGCTGCGCTACCACGCATCGCTCTGCGAAGCCGCCGATGCCGAAATTCGGCTACAGAAAGCGTTGGCATGGCCACGGGTGAGCGTGGGCGTGGAGTATGACAAGAACGGCAACATAGGCCACAACTTCTGGGCCGTGGGGGCCAGTATCACCCTGCCCCTCTTCGACCGCAACCGCGGCGCTATCCGCAGCGCCGAGGTGGAGCGCGACCGGCGGCAGACGATGCACGCCGTGGCCGAGCGCGAACTGCGGCAGCAGCTGGCCCTCGCAGCAGGGCGCATGGCACAATACCGCCGTCTGGTGGCGGAATCCGATAGCCTCGCGGAGTGGGACATCGAGGGTGTGGAACGGCAATACCTTGCACACAACATCTCGCTGCTCGAACTGATAGACATCTACACCGCCTGGCGCGAGGCGCAGGAGATGATGGTGGCCTCGCGCGGAACCCTCCTCACGGCAGCCATCGACTACAACCTCGCCGCTGGAACCGAGGTGTATAGAATAGTTGACAGACAATAAAAAAAGATAATGATGACGAAAACGACAATTTCACTTTCACTGGCCGTAGCCCTTTTGTTCGTTGCCTGCAATGGCGGGCAGGATGCCGAGATTACGGCACCGTCTGCCATCGAAGCGGTATTGCCATCTGCCAAACCGTCGGGGATGCCTGCCTCCGTTGCCACCCTCACGCTGACGGGCACCGTTGTCGCAGACCCTTCGCGCACCGAGAGGATTGTCGCGCCCGTTGACGGCAGGGTGGAAGGGCTTACCGTTGAGGTGGGCGACGACGTGAGTGCGGGCATGCTGATAGCCCGGCTGCTGGGACGCGAAACCGCCGAGCGCAACATCCAGCGGCGGCAGGTCGAATCGGAGTACTACCTTGCCGACAGGGAGATGAAGCTGAAATCGTCGCTCTACAACGACGGCCTGGTGTCGGAGCGCGAGCTGACCGAGGCGATGGAACGCCGCGAAATAGCCTTGACGGCCCTCACACAGCAAGCTGCCGTGGCCACGGGCGACATCAAGACCTCGCGGAGTGGCACAGTGTTGCGGCGAGCCGTCACAGGCGGGCAGTATGTCCAGGCCGGCGACTTGATGCTCGAGGTAGCCGACATCAGCAAGGTATGGGTGATGGGCGACGTCTACGAGAGCGACATCAGCCGTGTGCGCGAAGGCGACACCGTCAGCGTCACCACCCTTGCTCATCCCGACGAGACCTGGCGCGGCACCATCGACAAAGTCTACTCTGCCCTCGACCCCGACAGCAAGACCATGAAAGTCCGCATCGTCCTCCGAAATTCCGACCGCCACCTCCTTCCCGGCATGTTCACTACAATAACCGTTGAGCCATGAGCCTTATCGACCGCATTATCAGCACTTCGTTGCGCCAGCGGACGCTGGTGTTGATGCTCACGGCGGTGGCTGTGGTGGCTGGCGTGGTGTGCTTCCGGCAGACGCCTGTCGACGCTTTCCCCGACGTGACGCAAACTAAGGTGACCATCATCACGCAATGGCCCGGCCGCTCGGCCGAAGAAATTGAGAAGTTTGTCAGCATCCCCATAGAGATAGCCATGAACTCGGTGCAGCAGAAGACTGACATCCGCAGCACCACGCTCTTCGGGCTCTCGGTGGTGACGGTGCTTTTCGACGACCACGCCGATGCCGACTTCGCACGGCAGCAGGTGTACAACCTTCTGGCCGATGCCGACCTGCCCGACGGCGTGAGCCCCGAAGTGCAACCGCTCTATGGCCCGACCGGTGAAATATACCGTTACACCCTGCGCAGCGACAGCCTCACGGTGAGCGAGCTGAAAACCCTTCAGGATTGGTTAATCGAGCGACGACTGCGGAGTGTTCCCGGTGTGGCCGACGTAGTGAGTTTCGGCGGCAAGGTGAGGACCTTTGAGGTGAGTGCCGACCTGGGGAGATTGACACAATATGGCATCTCGGCCATAGAACTTTATGAGGCATTGGCCGGAAGCAACGTGAACGTAGGCGGCGACGTGATTGAGCGCGGCGGAGAGGCTTACGTCGTGCGTGGCATCGGGTTGCTGAACAACGTGGAGGAGATTGGCGACATTGTGGTGAAGAACCTCGGCGGTGTACCGGTACTGGTGCGCCACGTGGCCACGGTCAGCGAAAGCTACAAACCGCCGCTGGGACAGGTAGGGCGCGGCGAAGCAGATGATGTGGTAGAGGGCATTGTGGTGATGCGCAAGGGTGAGAACAGCGAGAAAGTTATCGCCGCACTGAAAGAGAAAATGGCCGAGATACAGCACGAGTTGCCGGCCGATGTGATCATCGAACCTTTCTACGACCGTGAAGACCTTGTAAACCTAGCCATCAAAACGGTGTTGCACAACGTGCTGGAGGGCATACTGCTGGTGACTCTCGTGGTGCTGCTTTTCATGCGCGACTGGCGCACCACGGTCATCGTCTCCGTCGTCATCCCGCTGGCTCTTTTGTTCGCCTTCATCTGTCTGCGACTATGCGGAATGAGTGCCAATCTGCTGTCGATGGGTGCTATCGATTTCGGAATCATCATCGACGGTGCCGTGGTGATGGTGGAGGGCATCTTCGTGATGCTCGACGACCGTCAGCGACGAATGGGGCGCGAGGCCTTTGCACGGTGGAGCAAGGGCGGTGCCATTCGGGCAACGGCCAACGAGAAAGCCCGTTCGGTGGCCTTCTCCAAACTCATTATCATCACCGCCCTGATGCCCATTTTTGCCTTCCAGAAAGTGGAGGGAAAGATGTTCTCGCCATTGGCTTTCACACTCAGTTTTGCCCTTTTGGGAGCATTGGTTTTCACGCTGACGCTGGTTCCTGTGCTGTCGTCGATGCTGCTGAAAAAAGATGTGCAAGAGCACCACAACCGTTTCCTCGAGGTGGTGAACCGTGTGTGCGACAGCGTCTTTGCCTGGCTGCACCGTCACAGCAGGGTGGTGGTGCCCGTCAGCGTGGTGGTCATTGCGGGCGGACTTGGCATCTTCTTTCTTCTGGGTACAGAGTTCTTGCCCCAAATGGACGAGGGGAGCATCTACATCCGCGCCACCATGCCGCAGAGCATCTCGCTCAGCGAGAGTGTGAAGATGGCCAACCGGCTGCGGAACGAGGTGGCACAGTTCGACGAGGTGAGCGAGGTGATGACCCAGACGGGTCGCCCCAACGATGGCACTGACGCCACAGGCTTTTATAATATCGAACTCTTTGTCAAGCTGCATCCTCAACGTGAGTGGCGTGGGCACAGAGACAAGGAGTCGCTCGTCGCCGATATGCAAGCCTCGCTGGAACGTCACGCGGGCATCGACTTCAACTTCTCACAACCCATCAGCGACAACGTCGAAGAGGCAGTCAGCGGTGTGAAAGGTGCCATTGTGGCCAAAGTTTTCGGACCCGACTTGTATGAGGCTGAGCGGTTGGCATTGATGGTGGACAGCGTGATGCGGCCCATACGTGGCATTGCCGACCTCGGAGTGCTGCGCAATATTGGGCAGCCTGAATTGCGTATTGAAATCGACGAGAGCCGCTTGGCACGTTATGGCGTAGAGAAGGATGCCGTGCAGCGAACCATAGAGATGGCCATAGGTGGCAAAGCCGCCACACAGGTCTACGAGGACGAACGGAAGTTCGACCTGGTCGTGCGCTATGACAGCGCCTATCGCAACACCCCTGAACAAATCGGACGTATCCTGGTACCGGCACGCGATGCAAGCATGCTGCCCATCAGCGAGCTGGCTACCATCCGCACCATCGTCGGCCCACTCATAGTTTACCGCGAGAACCACGAGCGGTATTGTGCTGTCAAGTTCTCGGTGCGCGACCGCGACATGGGCAGCGCCGTCGACGAGGTGCGTGTCGCCGTTGGCAAGGCCGTACCCTTGCCGCAGGGCTACCGCATTGAATGGAGCGGCGATTTTGAGAATCAGAAACGTGCAAGTCGACGCCTTACGCAGGTAGTGCCTATAAGTCTGCTGCTCATCTTCCTCATCCTCTATCTCCTCTTCGGCAATGGACGTGATGCTGCCTTGGTGCTGACCGGGGTACCTGCCGCTGCCGTAGGAGGACTGCTCATCCTGTGGATAACAGGGTTCAATTTCAGCATTTCGGCAGGTATAGGATTCATCTGTCTTTTCGGCATATGTATTCAAAATGGGGTCATCATGCTCACCGACATACGGTCGCTATTGCGCACCCATCGTTCATTGGAACAGGCAGTAAAAGAGGCAATGCATGGCCGCATCCGAGCTATCCTTATGACCGCCATGATGGCCACCCTCGGTCTTCTACCTGCAGCCCTTTCCACTGGCATAGGCAGCGAAAGCCAACGCCCCCTTGCCATCGTCATCATCGGCGGCCTTATCACAGCCACATTTTTTGTCCTTTTTGTGTTTCCACTCCTTGTAGAATGTTTCTACCACCGTTTCCTGTACGATGAAAAAGGCCAGCTCCGTGTGCGAAAACTATGAATAATCGCTGCAATGCTACTTTCGTTCTCTTCATGTGAGAAGTTTGATGTACATTCATACGCCAGCCCCCATCCGCCCCATCCTGCCCATTAAACCTCTTGTCCTGTATGTTGCCATGTCATGGCAACCAATCTCCATCCCTTTGTTTTGTATGCTGCTGGTGTGCCCCGCGAGCTTGATGAGCGAATATTATTGCAGCCCCAAAAATGTTGTCCGGTGCCCGTGGCATCATCCCCGCGCTTCGTCCTGTGGGCGGCCATTTATGGCCGTCAAAATCCTATCTCTCGTGCACCCCGGCGGCATTCTTGCCGCCGCCATCTCCCGTGCCATCGCCCCCCCCAAAAAAAAAGTTTCAATCACAAACCACTAACAATCAGCATTATACAAAGACTGCCAGAAAAAATTTTCAATTTTCGTGTTACTTTTGCGTATTTTTGCGACTAATATAATAGAGAGGGGGTAAAACTGCCCGCACCCGAACCGCCCGCAGCACGTCCCCGGAAAAAGACGACAGACGAACATATGAAGCACCGCGCCGGACAACATCACGCTCCCAAAGCAAGGCATACCCTATTTGCCCTGTTGAGGCCTGATGCGCTCCGTGACGACGACAACCGAGAGTTCCTTGATATGCTCAACCGCAGCCAGCGCACCATCTTCCAGATCTGCCTCCACTTCACCGACCGCTCCCCCGATGCAATCCGCGACCTCTACCAGGAAATTGCCTGTAACCTCTGGGAGGCCTGGCCGCGTTTCCGAGGCGACAGCAACACCGATACTTGGGTACGTCGCATCGCCCTCAATGTCGCCGTCACCGAGGTCCGCAACCATGTCAAGCAGCCACGCTTCGTTCCCCTCGAGGATTGGATGTACGACACCATCGCCGACCAAGAGACCTCCTCCCCGCCCGACTACTACCATCTGCTCTCTCTCCTCGAACCCGACGAACGCGCACTCCTCTACCTCCGCCTCGACCACCTCTCCATCCGCGACATCGCCGACACCCTCCACCGCACCGAAGCAGCCGTCAAGCAAGACCTCTACCGCCTCCGAAAAAAGATTGACACCCTCAAACAACAACAAGATGAATAAAAAGAAAAACAAAAAAGCCTCGGAGATGCTACCTCTCAATAACCCCACACTAAGCGAAGCGCAGTGTGGGGAGCAGCGTGGTGACAGCCTCGCTTCCGCATGCGACGAAGGCGCCGACTTCGCCGACCTCCAGCCCCTCTTCGACACCCAATCTCGCCGCCTCGACGACCTCCTCTGTCGTCCCGAGGCGCGCCCCGCTTCCCTCAACACCCGCCACTCACGCACTTTCCGCACCCGCATGTTCTATGCCTGGGGCATTCTTGCCATCTATTGTGTCGCTGCCGCCATCTATTGGGGCATCAGCCTCTGGCACTACCAGTACGACATCTATTTCCGCATCTACACCCTCTTCCTCGAAGGCTGTTTTCTCTTCCTTGCCGTCGACACCGTCAGCACCACCCTCGCCATCCTCCGCCACGACCCCGCCAGCACCCCCTTCGACTGTATGTTGCGCTATTCCCGCCGTTTCGGCATGCGCCCCCTCTACCTCCCTCGGAAAAAGTCTCGCTTTGCCACCCTCATCGCCCAACTTCGCGCCCGCCGTGAAGCCATCGCCACAGCGCCAGCAACTCTCAATTCTTCTTTCTCAATTCTCAATTTGAAACGCACCGCCACCATCGGCATCGCCGCCTCCTTCACCCTCATATTGGTCTCCTGCGCCCCCACCGTCGGCGATGGCCACACCCTGACGCAGAACCATCCAGCCCGTATCGAGGCCGTCGAGAGCGTCACAAACATAGTAAACAAAATATGAAGAAATCTTGGCCCATAACCATCCTCGTCTGCCTCTTCATTCTCGGGGGGGGGGCTCTTATCCTTGGCTGGCCCCGCACCGTCCCCTTCGACCAGTGCAGCGACCTCTATAAGCAGTATGTAGCCGTGGAGGGTATAAACGCTACATATATAAAGGACTATAAAGTCAATGACACCGTCTTTGTCGATGTCACCCTTCTGGAAGCCATCGATTCTACAGGGTGGGACATTCTCAAAAAGGATTTTGAAGTGCCCGCTCTCCCACCCGAACTCCAACAACTCGTCGACAACGGGGAGGACTTGGTTTTTACAAAAATGATACCAAAACCCAAGATAGACACATCTGATTTTCCAAACGACTTACTGGCTATCTCCCACATGATACATACAGTGACGGTGTTCCACATCAATAGCGAAATTGAGAAATATGCAGTATTAAATCACAACTATAAAGAAGAGATTATTAACTAAAAACAAAATAATTATTATGCACAAGACATTCACCACCATTGCACTCGTTGCAATGCTCGGAGCCCTGGCCGTCGGCTGCCAGAAAGAAAACATCATTGATGAACCCCCCGTTGTTGCGGAAAACGGCACCGTGTACACGGTGAGTTACGCCGTTGACGGCGTAACTCACCAGCTTACGCTTGTCGGCGACGAGGCTTGGCACGATTTTCTCAACCGTATGCTCGCTTTGGCCGAAGAAGGACACGAGGTTAGTTTCCGCAACGAGGAGGCTGCCTCGCGCGTTGTTTCTACCAAAGAGGTTGTCACCTACTCCACACCCAGCCACGACGATGCCATCAACTGGGCGGCAAAGATGTTGGATGACGGCTACACCGTAACCATCCACTTCGACAAGGAAAAGAAAGTCTACAACTGCTATGCCATCAAGTAAAATCAACCGCCACAAATCTCGCCCGCCTATGAACAAAACAGACACATAAAACTCGAAAACAATCAAAATTATGACAATCAGAAAAACAATATGGCTCACAGCCATAATCATTTTACCAATTTTTTCCGCCCACGCCCAGCGGTTTGACTGGGTGAAATCCTACACGGGCACCGACCCGTCGGGTTATTTGTCCAATTACATCATCAGCAGCCTGTGCGATGCTAATGGTGATTTGTATATCCTTGGGCATTTCTCGAACGATGCATCAATGGACGGTAACAACCTGCTACCAGTAAACCCCGCACGTCCTGACAATTTGAATGTAATTGTAGCGAAAGTGTCGTCTCAAGGCGAAGTTGTCTGGAGAAAAGCCATCCATTCGAAAAATCACAACTGCACAGCCTATGACATGCAACTTGTCGGGGACACATCTCTTGTATGCATGGTGTCCATTGTCCTTCCTACAGACAACAATGACCATCTTTGGTACTTGGATACCTTGATTACCCGAAATGAAATTGATTATTTAATGCCAACAGACAGTATCGGTAGTACATCCGTCTGTGGTATTATCACATTAAACCTTAATGGAGAACTGGTAGAGCATCATTTCCTACAAACAGCCTATATCGATTCCCAAGGGAAAATCATAACATATGACAGAGCGGGTGGAATGATGTCTGATTCCAATCGATACGCCGTGAGAGATTTCCGGGCAGGCCCTTTTTGCACAGACAGGTATGGTTCTGTTTACATGGCACACGTCGCCGAGGACGCTATGTGGGTGATGTGTGATACCTGCCAAGAGGGAGGTGGATTCGTCACCTATTCCATTGAGAATGGATTGCTATCCGGAATCGTCATTCTTGTGGATGGCCACCCAAAGTTCAGTTTTTCCCCGGAAGGAAACCCCTCTCACCGAAACTACAGAATTATGAAGTTCTCACCTCATTTTGATGTTCTATCTGATTGGCAATATGTTTTCGACTTGTCAGAGGACATTCAATTTGAATACGATGAAGGTGCATCGATAGTTGTAGACAATGAGGGATGCCTGTATCTCTCCAAATGTGTTCGCAATCCCACACAAGTTAAGGATTACTCTTTGAATGACGGAAATGGATTGACATTTCGCACAAGTGAACAATACTCCGCATACCTGATAAAGTACTCCTCTGACATGACCCCTTTATACATTGTTCAGCCTACCCATAACGAATGTTCGTCCGTGCTAAACAGCCTGACTAATTTTCACACTTTGAAAGTTGACGAAGACTCCACCTCGCTGTTCGTATTGGCCACAATACATAAATATGACCAGAGCAGTATTGTTTCTATCAACAACAACATTCTTGATCTTGACAAAAACGCATGTTTCCTCCGTATTGACAAAAACAGCGGCGAGGTTGTCAGTTACGGGAAAGCGCCATCATCCGACTTGACTTCATTCTTGATGAAAAAAACATTGCCCGGTCTTGTTGTGAAAAACAACAGAGTGTTTTCGCAGATAGTTTATCGGAACAATCTTGAGTGCAATAGAACGGAACTGAATATTCCGACAGGGCAAATCGGCAAATGCCTTTATATCTGGGATTATAGCGGAAATGCAATTTCTTGCATAGACTATGGTTCTACAAGCCAAGAAAGCGAAGGCGGCACCGCGCTCACATTGTTTGACAGCGCACTCTATTTAAGCGGATACACTTCTGTCAACATCACTTTTGGCGACACAACCTTGTACACTGGAGGCAACAGATTGGCCTACTTCGCCCGCTACGTCGATACCGCCTTTTTTTATTCATATACTTCTACGCCTACTGAACCAGAAAGCCTAATCAGTAGTATTATTTGCAATAAAATCAGTGTTTTTCCCAATCCGACTAAATCTATGGTTAAAATAGAATTACCAGAAAACGAAAGAACAAGAGAATGCTATATAATTTCAACTACCGGTATATATTACAACGAGAAAGTATCTGAAAACACCTTAAATCTAAGCAAATACCCTTCAGGTATCTACTATATTGAGATAATAACAAACAACAATATTTACAAACACAAAATCATTAAGTTATGAAGAACGCATTATAAGTTATGAAGAACGCATTATTAGTTAGACACAATCGTGTCTTGGCACTATTGCTACTGTGCCTCCTGTCAGCAAGTGCTTTTGCGCAAGTGCCGTCAGATTCACAAAACATTGTTCCCGACCCGCCTCAGGAAGAATATCCCTGCAATATCTCCATCGTGGGCGATTTTGAATCAGCCTGTATTTTGCCTATGGAAAAGGAGTGGTACTACGAGGAGCAGGGTACTCTCATTGCCTGTCAAGGAATGACAATCACATATACCGCCTACGCAGACATGGGAGGCAATGCCCCCGAAAGTTGGCTTTGGGAAGTGGCGGGTGCCGTTTCATACTCTGATCATAGTAACGGCAGTATTACAGTCACGTGGGGCGAGGGTACAACCGGTCAATTGACAGTTACGGTCTATGGCCCAGGTGGTATCTCCTGCACCAAAACCGTCAATGTACGCCTGATAGAAAAACCACATATTAATGTGGTGACTACCCCAGCATATACCGAAGTACCAGGTGGCCCAAAAGTAATTTATGTCTGTAAAGGCGAGACGGTGGAGTTTACCGAACTCTCTTCCACCACCAATACCGATATTGTGGGTTATTACTGGGAAAGCATGATGGGCGGCACATCCTCCACTCCCAATTACAGGATAGAAAACGTTTGGACCAACGACCAGGTCATTCACCGGGTCTACAACAACTGTGGTTGCTATGATGAGGAGGTGTACGAGATTCAGGTGTTGACTGGTGACATTCTCGACCTCGGCTGCTATGGCACAGTCTGCGAGGGCGCAAAGGTTACCTATACGGCCAACAGCCCCGCTTGCAACCAATTCTTCTGGTATGTCGAGGGCGGCACTATCGTCGACGGTCAGAACACTCCGCAAGTCACCGTACAATGGGATAATCCACAGAACGGCTACGGCGTAATTGCTATCGATGGCAACCTCTGTGGCAATACTGCATGCCCTGCAATGTTGAGCAAGAAAATCCCTATCATCGAGAACAATCTCTCCATCAAAGGGCAGACCACTGCTTGTGAGGGCGAAGCGGTAATCTACAGCATCCCCCTCTTCGGCTCCACAGAATATCATTGGAGCATCACGCCCAACACTGGTGTGACACAGATGGCAGTCAACGGCGCCAACGAGCAGATGTATATCTTCAATCAGGCAGGAACCTACCAAATCTCCGTTTCCTACAAGTGTGATTTCCTCGAATGTGGCGAGTTCCAGTCTGAACCGCTAACGGTGGTGGTCAAGCCGAAATTCTCCATCACTGGCGAAGACCGTATCTGTATCACGAACCTCTGCAATCTTTCCACCTCCCCTGTAGTTGTCGCCAATTGGAATGTCTACGATATGGACAACGGCAATCAGTTTGTGGCCTCCTACTCTTCTTTGTCCAATCTTTCTGTTTCATTCCCTCATCCGGGTAAATATCTCATCACCGCCGAAAACAATAATTTCTGCCGCGCGGCCGAGTTTATCCTCAATGTTCAGGATGCCCCTCCGGCACCGTCTCTAAGCGACCTTGACCCGAATAATCCGCACACCGCCTGTCCTAATTCTGGCATTTTACTGAAAGCCAACCCGTCCAATCCCGATTATACCATTATTTGGAAACCTGTTTGCAACAGCGGGTCCCCCGACTCTGTTTCGGGCAATGAGGTAACTATCAATTATGGCAATACCGTCTGCAATGTCGAGGCATACACCTACGATCGTATGCTTGGATGCCGATCTGCCAATGCCTATGTTCACACTGTGACGGAACGCCTGCCTTTGCCAATCAACATTACATCGCCTATTACGGTTTGTCCGGGAAGCAAGATTGTATGGGATGACAATGATGTGCCAAATCAAGAGGCTTTCCTCTACAAATGGAAAATACAAGAAACCATGCAGCATTGTGCCTCTATTCAGGGGGACGCTCTCTCAAATGCTGTCACACTCGCTGTTAATAACCACACTTCGGGCAACTACCCAGTCAATTTCTATGTGACACTTGAACGTCGTTATTGTGGCACCACCATCTACGACACTATTCATATCATCGTGCGTGGACAGGATTCTGTGGCAGTCAGCATAACACAGGACCATGACACTGTATGTCCGGGCACCAATGTTACCTTCACGGGTCATGGCGGTTCTGTCACTGCCTATAAATGGAAGACCGACGAAGGTACTCAGGTATATACTGGAGCCACCTTCACCCACGCCTTTGCAACGCCAGGAAACCATACTGTCACACTGATGTATAGCGTACTCGACTATTGCACCAACACGCAGTACTACACAAGCAAAACCACCCATGTTTACGTGTTGCAGGCGCCTGTCTCAAATGGTTTGTACCTCAATTCATCCACTAATTATGTCGGTGTTCATGTACCGGTTCCCAACAATTATTCTTTTGCTTGGTACTATGAAGGCAATCTATTGCCTAACACCACTGGCGACACTGCGGGCTTCCGCGGTTATGGATGTTACACCTGCATTATCACCGACAACACTACGGGCTGTACAAAGACCGTCACTAAATGTTTTAATGAACCAGTCCCCCCCTGTAACCAAGTGGGGTGGGACAACATTTCCTACAATCCCTGCACGGCCACATTACACCTCGAAACCCAGGTGGGTGGCAGCCCCGTATATTGGTCTGTCGCTGGTGGCGACTACTCAATTGCATATTTGAACAGCACTCATAGCGAGGTGGATATCACCTTTGAAGATGCACACTATTATTATATCACAGCATATTCTTCCGGAAATAATTGTGAGATAAGCAACACTTCCTATGATGTGACCTTTATTCCGATGTTTACATTCGAGAAAAGTTGCAATAAGATTATCATTCACAATAAATCAAAGTACCGGAATGGGAACACCCCCATTAATATGACAGTGAATGGCTCACCAATCAGTTTCTATGCCCACGATGCCAGTTATATTTATCCGATTTCGAACAACGGAAGTTATGGATTCCAGCTGACACAACCCTATAATTGTCCTCTTGCGACTGTAGTTTTCAATACGGTCAACAACGATGCATTGACAATCACAGCCTCTAATGGCTCTAATCCTGTGCGTACCTGCGATAATACCCCATTGATTTTGACAGCAGCTTTGGTTTCAGGTACACCCATATCCTCAACAACTTGGAGTTTTAGTGATGGTACTTATTTTAAAGAAACGGGCAATGTTTTCAGTCACACATTTGCGGCTTACCCCAGCCCATCCTACCAAATTACTGCAACAGTTTTAGATATTAATGGTTGTCCTATTACTAATACCATTTCAATAAATTCGTATTCAAACACTATAGAACGAGGTGATTTGATTGTACATGGTGAGAAAGTTTGTCCATTTGTTTCATATCGCAATTTAGAGTTTCATAGTAATAATACGAATTTTGATTACACCACGGCATCATACTACTGGAATTTATCCTCAAGCGCATCTTCATCTCTATATTATAGTGTTTACAATACAGGAAATTATCTTGTAACCGTATTCGACAATAATTTCTGCAAAGAGCAAGCTCAAAATGAGGCTGTTTTTAAAACTCGTCCAACCGCAATAATTGTTGCGGATATGTACAAGTGCTGTATCGGCGACAAGGTGAAATTATATGGTGCTCCCGGACCGGATTCCAACGACTACATTTTCGCTTGGGACATCAAGGACCCCAATGGTAACCATACAACACCATCTACTGCAACTGTAACCCTGTCTGCATCTGTAGTTGGTACCTATGAGATTAACTTGAATGTAACCAACAATCAGGGCTGCGATGCCGATGCTTCTACGGTCTACATTACCGTCTATTCTACTCCATCGGCTCCCTCTATCGGGTTCGGTTCACGTCTCTGCATTGATGACCCGCCTGTTGAACTTGTCGGCAGCAGCCCTGTAACCACCGATTTGCATTGGAGCAACGGCAGCACTGGCACAACAGCCTACTATTTCACTCCCGGCGTGGCTACATTGTGGTATTACGACCCAATTAGCGGGTGCAAATCCAGCGAAGCTCACATCTCTATTGACGCACAACCCAATTTCGATGCTATGTTGACTGGTTGCTATGAGAAATGCCCTGAATATTTCAGAAACAATCCACAGTTACCTGTATGGGGATTGACCACATGGATGCAGGACATTGATTGGAAATGGTATCTTGATGGAAGTGGCATCGATGCAGGTTCTGGCAATTATACTTACAACCCTTTAATGCTGCCTCTTGTATGGTTCGGGAAATATAACCTTGACGTGGATTACAACAACAATAACTGCCATGTCAGCTCACCACTTCTTACCATCACCGAAAAAGAAGTCTGCGACTGCGAGAATGTCGATATCACCACGAAGACTAGTTGGTATGTGAAAGACTGCCGTCTTTACTATGACATTAACGTTACGGTGTGCAATAATTCCGACTTGGTGGATTGCTTTAAGGATTTGAAACCTCTCTTTGAGTCTGAATATATGAATGTGGTTTGGACCGACTTCGGCGGTGCTACTATCGGCCCTGGCGATTGTTTCTCTTTCAATATCCTTCTGGAAGTCTCACAATTTGTGCCGTCCCAAACCGCGGCGTTCCAGTTATTCGATGATTGTAATAATTGCACAACCGAATTTAGTATCAGCCTGATGCCAGACAAAATTGATTGCGAAGAGGAGATGAACCTTGACTGGTACGAAGTGAACCCCGAGTTGTCAAGCAATGTCGCCGCCTATTTCGATTTCAAATTGAACGTGTCGCCCTGTCAAAACCTCATCGCCTTCTGGACCGAGCCGCCAATGGTCATCAACTACTGGTACGATGGTGCTGCAATGGTGCAAGGCCTCGGAATGGTTGACTTCGCCACACTCACACAATTGATGGCCGAAGGTGGTAGGATTTGCTTCTATGCCATCACTTGCGAAGGCGACAAACTCTGTAAGCGTAGGGTCTGCATCTCCGCAGAGGAGGTTTACAATATCCTGCACGATATGGGGCTTGCTAAGACTAACACATCTGGCGGTAGCAAAGGTGGCAACACCAAGCGAATGCCCAACCCCGACCTCGGTAACGACACCGACCCGCGCCTGATGCCCAATCCTACCACTGGCGAGGTCAATGTCATTGGCACCACTGACGAGGTTGTCGAAGTTCTGGTAATGGATATGAACGGCCGTCAGATGGCCACCTTCGACAACACCTCCAACTTCAACATCTCCACTCTCTCCTCCGGCATCTACATTGTCCGTGTCAAGACCCATCGCGACAACACCGAAAAAGTCACATACCTCAAACTCGTCAAAAAGTAAAAAAAAAGTGAAGTGGATAGGGGGCTTTCTTACAAGCACCCCCTATCTACTTCACATAATTTACAAATCTAAAAAAAACAACAATGAGAAAAAACAAAATCCTTCCGTCGCTGCTCATGGGTGCTATGGTCCTATCGATGACAGCATGTGAGAAAACAAACAAAACATTAGAGCCTAATTTCGCTGTCTCAAACATTGAGTTCTCTGATTGCTTGCAACATCATGACAGCAGGGGAGTAAAAGGTCGCTATAACCCTGACTCAGTTTCCATTAATTATCATAATGGAACTGTTTACATTACACATTACAATCTAATAGTAAACTGTGGATTTGAAAGAGTCGATGTTGATATTAATGTGTCTTCTGATACCATAAGAATTTTAGAGAGTGGGTATCCAGAAAACGCAGATTGTATGTGTGATATTGATAATTCGTTCGAGATAAAAAATGTACCATCGGGCTTGTACACGGTAATCATTGAAAATTGGGATTCTAATCCTTATTGTCAAACTTATAGATTTTAATAATAATGAAGAAAATATTTGTCTGTGCAGTATTTGCTCTATTGTCTTTTTCGGCATTTTCACAAATCACAAGAGATTCAGCATACGAGATATTGAAGAATTCCTGTTTGAATAACAATTATTCCAACTATGAGATTCTGGCATCCACTGAGGTTGTTCCTTCATCGGATACTATTTATACAAACAATACCTATGTTGTCTCTCCCTCATATCCATGTTGGTTCTTTTTTGTAGACTTGGACCCGTATGCAGATTGGTGGCACGCATGTAGGTACGTCTTTGTTAGTGTTGAAACAGGAGAATGTGTTTCAACTAATATGCAGTCTCCCCCTGAATATAATATGGATATGATGCATCAGGTTGTTGATTATTCACCTTTCTCCGACGACGACATATTTAATATGCCAGTAAGCTATTTTAATGCGAAGAATGTGTCGGAGTCAACCAATGAATATGCGGTAATAATTAACGGTGGCTATGAACCGCGCCAAAACTATCCTCGTTATTACAATCATTGCAGAGCCATCTACCAAATGTTGGTAAACAAGTATCACTATGATAAAAGCAAAATATTTGTATTGATGGCTAGTGGGCCGGGAACTACTAAGGATTATAATAAGAGTAATGATTATAATCATCCGAATCTTGTGCATTATTCGGATGATCTTGATGGGGATGGAACAAGTGATGTACAGTATTCGGCCACATATGCCAATGTGTCCAACGTGTTTAGTGCATTGCATAATATAATTACTGAAGATGATAATGTTTTCGTCTTTGTGACTGACCACGGAGGAAACGGGGATGGAACAGGCTCAACTATAGCACTTTGGAATAAATATGAGATGACAACTTCTCAATTTGCACAGGAAATAAACAAAATTAATCAGGCCAAAACCATTAATCTATGTCTGGTCCAGTGTTATAGTGGTGGCTTTGTGTCACCTCTTAGTGGATCCAATCGGGTAATCACAACCTCATGTGCAGCAAACGAAGTGGCCCATGTGCAAAACAGTAATCTCGCATATAGTGAATTCTGTTACAGATGGATTTCGGCAACTCTTGGATACACTCCCGATAGTCATAGCTCTGTCAATGCAGATTACAATAGCGATGGATTTGTATCAATGGCCGAGGCTTTTACTTATGCCAAAAACAACGACTTTTTTTACTATCATTATCCAGTGGGAGATGATTATCACGATACCCCACAATATGGTGCACCTTATATTCCAAATATCGGGCCGTATCTAACTCTTTCTGGATTATTAGACCATAACGTCGATTTGATAATCCGAGATAGTATAAGCGATAATGGCTCGGTACCAAGCAATGTGCATTATATGTGGGTGAGTCCAGACATTTGGCTTGAGGATAAATATGGGAACATAATTACCAATCCTCACGGTAATACAGAATGCAGAGTCTGCGTAAAGATTACTAACAACGGAGATATGCCGACCTATGGTGGTGAACGTCTATTCTTGAATTGGGCCAAGGCTGGTTGTGATTTAAGGTGGGATTATAATTGGACTGGCAACAATTATTTCGATTGTGGTGCCCGTACAGGAGATGTGATTGGGAACGCCGATGGGGTTGTACTACCTATAATAGAAGCACATAGTTCATATGTCAAAAAGGTGACTTGGCCTGTTCCCATGGCGGAAAATTATCAAAATTGCACCCAATTTGATGCAGATAGATGGCATTTTTGTATTGTTGCTAGAGTACACGATGATTATTCCATTTCTGGGGAACTACAAAATAATGGTGAGATGGGCGGATTTACAGTCAATAATAATAATGTTGCCTGGAAGAACATCTCTATACTAGATGCACAATACAATACCGCTGTCGTCTCCTTCTCCAACCCATTCGACTTCTTGCAAAGATTCCGTCTGCATTTTAGAACTAGGCCAAACAAAGCTGGTGACATTATCTTCAAACACGCCGATGTACTCATCCGCTTGGATGATGAACTTGTCAGGCTGTGGAAGGATGGCGGAGGTGTCTGTGTGGGCGGCAAGTATCTGGGCGAAAACAGATTCCTTGTACAGGAGCCAGACTTTTATCTCGAAAATATTGTAATGCCTATAGGCCGTCATTATACTGTTGAGACAGGAGTGCGTTTCTTTACTCAAACTACCCCTCTCTGCAATGAGTTTGAATTTGATATCATAGAGGAAGGAGAAAAAGAAATTATCGGTGGAGAACATTATTTGGCTATAAAAGATTCTACAAAGAGGTTTAAAGCCATTGCTTTAGAAAACAAGACTGTTCTTGCTGGTGACAGCACATCCTTTACAGCACAAACAATTTCTGAAGATGCGCAATACACTTGGTTCAGTACGGTGGGTGATACTCTTGCTATTGGTGACCTGTTGCAAACATCACAGAATACAACACGTCAGTACATTCTTGAAGTGGTGTCAATCGAGGACAACTATAAGGATGTCGACACAGTGACAGTCTCTGTGCGTCGTGCTGCCATTACTGCACTTACTCCCAATCCCGCCAATAACCAGACTATTGTCAGCTACCGTTTGGCCTCCGATGTTACCAGTGCGTCTATCGTCATTGCCAATGCCACAGGGCAAGTGCTATACTCCGCACCTCTTGATGTAACACAGACAGCCCACACGGTTAATCTACAGGCCATCCCAACAGGACAATACACCGTCCGCATCGAGTCCCAGGGTTCGCCCCTCGACTCCAAAACACTTATCGTCTACTGACCTTACAATTATTTTTCAATAACACTCACTGCCACGGCAGGCACACATCGCGCCTGCCGTGGCACTCTTTTTACGGTCTTGCTGGCGACTCGATGCATAATATGAATCTTTCCTTGATTCTAATTCCGGCCTCCGGGCCTATTGTTTCATTTAAATTTTCATTATTATGCATTACCAATCAAAGCAAGACCTTGCCATGGCCTACTTCCCCGACCGCAGCAAGGAGAGCGCAGGAAAACTCCTCGCCCGCGAAATCCACACCAACGCCCCCTTGATGGCCGAACTCTCCAAAACCGCCTACTCCCCCAAACGCAAACTCCTCTCCCCCAAACAACTCCAAATCATCTTCTCCTTCCTCGGCGAGCCATAGCCTTAACATTTAAATTGGCACATTTGTTGTAAAAAACACTACGAAAATCGGGGGCAATCACATTTTGCCTTCGATTTTTAATTTCTCTCTATCAAATAATTACAATTTATTTTCAAAGAAAGTTTTGCCATTTGGAAAATAGTATGTATCTTTGCATTCAGAAAATTGAATTGCAACACTAAGATAAGTGAAAAATCTGACATGGCAAAATCCTGAGCAACTTTTTGTTGCTCAGGAACTTATAAATAAAGTTAAATTATAAATTAAGGATAAGGAGGAGTATCAAAAATGAGGGAGCAAGCAATTGTCTTAAACCAGCTGACCAAGCACTATGGAACCCATCGGGGGATCAACGACCTCAGTTTCTCGGTGAATGAGGGCGAGTTT
>Ga0256404_1000258_pt1 | contig 136939 bp, 113 predicted proteins | sample RumenRJG_01DNA_FD_185990 | JGI IMG/M metagenome (GOLD analysis project Ga0256404, IMG submission 185990) | Bovine rumen microbial communities from Lethbridge, Alberta, Canada - RJG_01 | ecosystem: Host-associated > Mammals > Digestive system > Stomach > Rumen | place: Canada: Alberta... | reverse complement strand
TAGGCGGTCAGACGGTCCGGCTTGTAAAGCCCTCCGCCGATCAGAGCCTGCGTGCTGGAGGCACAGCAGTGTGTCACGATAAAATCCACCCGGCTGCCATGCGCCGCAAGGTTTGTCAGACCTTCTTCCATCTCCCTGTCTGTCGGAAGTTCCTGCTCCCACCAGCTGATGTGCCGGATTCGATAGGGAAGATGCCCCTGATCCAGTTTCTGTTTTTCCGCCTTATAGCCGGGTGCCTCCGGATCCAGCAGTCCTCCCGAAATATCATGGCTGCCCGCACCGCCGAAGGTAAAAAACGAAGCCCCGCCGATGTCATAGATCTGCCCGCGCATCAGGTGGATCACCGACGGACGGATCCTGTGAACCCTGCCGCCATGCCATTCTTCCTCCGGATACGCGTACAGACGGTCAAAATTCTCGTGATTCCCGTCGACAAAAAGAAGCGTGAAGGACCGGCTCTCCAGCCAGTCCATGAGATATTTCTCTGTTTTGCTCTCTTTATTCCGGTCCCAAACACCGCCAAAGTCTCCGCAGATCACACAGAAATCTTCCTTTGTCATCTCCTTCTGCTCCGGAAAATTCTCTGTATCAAACCTTCTGAAATCCTGATGGCAGTCGCCCGTGATGTAAATCATGCCGGGCATCTCCTTCCTCCTGTGCAGCCCCCGTGCTTCCATGAAATAGGTGTCGATTCGTCAGTTTTCGTACAGAATGGCCCTGTCCCATACAAATTCCGCAATCCTCGGCAGGGCAAAGGTCAGTTTCCCTTATTCAGATGCATTGACAATGCCTCGGTTCCGGAGCCGGAATATATATTGCCTGAAAGCATGATCAGGCCTTCATGCCCATCATGGAATCATTCCGTCAGTTGAGGCCCTTATGCAAAAAAGCCGCACCCGAAGGAGTCCTCCCTAAGGTGCGGCTTCTCTCTGCCGAACGGCTTCCCGAAAACCGGACCGTTTTCGGGAAATCATGCTGCGCTCACTGATTCATCCTCTCCGGAAGCGGGACAGAAACTCCTTCGTTTCCGTCTTCTGAGGATGACCAAAGAGTTCGTCCGGCGTCCCCTGCTCGCAGATGACACCGTTGTTCATGTAGACGACCTGACTTGAGACCTCCCGGGCGAAGGCCATCTCGTGGGTTACCACCAGCATGGTCATCCCTTCCTTCGCAAGCCGGCTCATGACGTCCAGCACCTCTCCCACCATCTCCGGATCCAGCGCGGAGGTCGGCTCATCGAAGAGCAGGACCTCCGGATTCATCGCAAGGGCGCGGGCGATCGCGACTCTCTGCTTCTGTCCGCCGGAGAGCTGACGGGGCCGGGCGTTCACATAGGCCTCCATGCCGACATGGCGGAGGAATTCCAGCGCGACCTGATGGGCCTCGGCTGCATTTCTACGGAGAACTTTTTCCTGACCGACCATGCAGTTCTTCAGCACATCCATACTCTCGAAAAGGTTGAAGGACTGGAAGACCATCCCTACCTTCGCCCGATATTCCGGCGGACGGATACCGCCCGCGGTCACGTTGACGTCATGGAAGAAGATGTTGCCGGATGTGGGCGTCTCAAGAAGGTTGATGCAGCGGAGCAGCGTGGACTTTCCGGATCCGGAAGCGCCGATGATCGTCGTGACGTCACCTTTCCGGACCGTGAAATCGATATCCCTCAGCACCTCATGATTGCCGAAGTTCTTCGACAGATGCTGGATCTTCAGAATCTCCTCGCTCATTTTGTCAGTTCCTCCTCTTCCCGGTTGGGATTGCGGCGCGCGCTTCCGTCGTAGCTGTAGGTGCCCGCCGTGGCGGTCAGAGCGTCTTTCTGAACGAGCTCGTAGTCGCTCTTTCCGTCCATCCGCTTCTCGATCTTCCGCAGAATGAGGGAGGCGGCCAGCGTCATGCACAGGTATCCGATCATCTCGATGGTGGCGGACGGGAAGTACGCGTACACCGCGCCGGAGATGGACTTGTGCATCGAGAAGAAATCCGCAAATCCGATGATGAACATCACCGATGTATCCTTGACATTGATGATGTAATTGTTTCCGATCTGAGGCATGATGTTGCGGATCGCCTGAGGAAGCACCACGGAGGTCATCGTCTGCCAGTGGGTCATGCCGATTGCCATCGCGCCCTCGCTCTGTCCCGGATCCACCGAAATAATGCCGCCCCGGACCGACTCGGCCATATACGCGCCCGTGTTGATGGAGACGACGAGAATCGCAACCGCCCACTTGTTCGTGAACTGCACCGCGTTCCCGGAAAAGTACGGAAGTCCGTAGTAAATAAAGACGGCCTGAAGGATCATCGGGGTGCCGCGGAAGACTTCGACATAGATACGGATGACCACACGGATCAGTCCGAGAAAGAATTTTTTAACCGGCGAGTCCGTCCGCGCCACCGGAATCGTGGTCAGGATACCGCACAGAAATCCGATGGCGCATCCAATGGCGGTCGCCACCAGCGCCAGCACCAGCGTGTTGACCACGCCCTGCATATACATGCCTGCGTATTTGCTCCAGAGCTTTCCCATATCGGAAGCCAGCTGGGTGAATCTCTCCATGATAACGCTCCCATCTGCTGCATTTGTCCAAGAGATAAAACGGACTCCCGAACGGATCCGGGAGTCTTCCGCCGCCGGGCAGGCGTACTGCTAAGCCGTCTGCCCGCGGCATATCCGCAGAGCGGTTTTTTCCGCCGCCCTGTCATACCGCCTTCCCGCCGATGCGGGAAGGCGGCCCCGGCCGTTTTCAGCTTTCGCTCAGCGGCTGAATCTTCGTTGCATCGGACATCATCTTGTTGAAGTCGTCCTTCGTCATCTTTCCGACCACATCGTTGATCTTGTTCTTCAGTTCCACGTTGCCCTTACGGACGGAGATTCCGATGTTCACGTCTTCATCGGAAACCTTGAAGTCATCACTGCCGGAGGAAAAATCCAGAATCTTCAGATCCGGGTACGCCACAAGAGCGCCCTCGGCCGTCGGCATATCCGTGCAGACGAAATCAACCGTGCCGGTCTCCAGTGCCATCAGCATCGCCGGCGCGGACTCCGCCGCTTCCTGAACCTTTGCGCCCTTGATCTGCGGCAGACACTTGTCATACCAGATCGTACCCTGCTGCGACGTGCAGGTGCCGCCGGAGAGGTCCGACTTTCCCTTGGCGTCCGCAAACTTACTGTCCGATTTCACGAGACAGACGATGGAGGCATAGAGATACGGGCCGGCGAAATCCACCTGCTCCGCGCGTTCCTTTGTCATGGACTGTCCGGCGATGACCGCGTCCACCTGACCGGACTGCACCGCAGGAACCAGCGAATCCCAGTCAAGCTGATGCACTTCCAGCTTCCAGCCGTAGGCATCGCAGATCTTCTTCGCCATCATGATGTCGTAGCCGTTGGCGTACTCATTGGAATCCACGATCGGCACCGCGCCGTTGTCATCCGTCGGCTGGGCCCAGTTGTACGGCGCGTATGCGCACTCCATCGCGATGGAGAGCGTGCCATCCTCGACGCCGGTCGCACCGGACTGCACTTCCTCCGCGCCGGACGCGCTCTCCGCCGCGCTTGAAACCGTACTTGCGGCCGGAACCGAAGCAGCCGTCATGCCGGCCGCCATCACCGCGGCCATTGCCAGAGCCATCATTCTTCTTTTCATACCAGCTCTCTCTTTCTCCGCCGCGCCCATGCCCGGCCCGTAAAGAATCCGGAATACAGAAAAACCGTCCCGTGAGGCAGTCTCATGGGACGATCACAGCGCATGCAATCCATGGTATGAGTTCTCATGATAGCTCTCCACAAAATGTGACAGTCCGCAGCGTCTTCCGCATACGTCCCAGCCGGGGTCGGAGCCGAACCGCTCTTCCCTCCGCTTCGGCGGATCACCCTTTCCGGTTTTCTTCCGGTTCGTCTGCGGAAAACCGTACTGATGAGACCCGCGCCTCTATCCTTCGGAAACGATTGTCACCCGGGCGGTGCGGCGGCATTGCCCGGATCATGACGATATCCTAGCATGCATCGCTTCTTATGTCAAACAGAGTCTCCGTCCGAATTCGTTTGTTCCGATCCGGACGCGCCGCGGTGCGGCATGCATCTCCCGGAATACAGAGAGCCGTCCGGCGGATGGTTTCGATACGTTTTTACTTTTTATACTACAATGGTAAAACTTCAGTAAGAACGTTTGAAAACGTTCATTCCGCCTTGTGCAATACAACCAGCAAAGGTATAATTAATGAAGAGTTTTCGGCCGTTTCACCAGTTTCCGGCGGCATCGTATGGCAGGGCGCGCGGCCGGGAAGGACATTTAAGGAGGGTTGATATGAGTCAGAACCAGATGTTAGCAATGATTCTGGCCGGCGGAAGGGGAAGCCGGCTGAAGGAGCTGACGAACAAGGTGGCGAAGCCGGCTGTCTCCTTCGGAGGGAAATACCGGATCATCGATTTTCCGCTGAGCAACTGCGCCAACAGCGGCATCAACATTGTCGGCGTGCTGACGCAGTACGAGTCGGTGCTGCTGAACAGCTACGTTGCGGTCAGCCGCCGCTGGGGTCTCGATACAAAGGACAGCGGCGTCTTTGTGCTGCCGCCCCGCGAAAAGGCGGAGGAAGGCTTCAACGTGTACCGCGGCACGGCCGACGCGATCTCCCAGAACATCGACTTCATCGATAATTACAATCCGGAGTATCTTCTGGTGCTCTCGGGCGATCACATTTACAAGATGAACTACGATGAGATGCTCAGCTGCCATAAGGAACAGAACGCCGACCTGACAGTGGCCGTCCGTCCGGTTCCCTGGGAGGAGGCATCCCGGTTCGGTCTGATGTTCACCGATGAGACCGGACGGATCACCGAGTTTCAGGAGAAGCCGAAGAATCCGAAGAGCAATCTCGCCTCGATGGGGATCTATATCTTCACCTGGAAAACGCTGCGCAAAGCGCTGCTGGCGGACATGAAGGATCCGGATTCCTCCCACGACTTCGGCAACGATGTCATTCCGGCGTACCTGAAAGCCGGCCGCAAGCTGGTCGCCTACCGCTTCGAAGGCTACTGGAAGGACGTGGGAACCGTCAACTCCCTCTGGGAGGCCAACATGGATCTTCTGAGCAAGAACAGCGGTCTCAACATGAACGACAACAGCTGGAAGATCTACACGGACGACGCCTCCACTCTGCCCGCCTATTTCGGGCCAGAAGCCTCGGTGAACTGCGCCTATATCACGCAGGGGTGCTCGGTGGAAGGCGAGATTCACCACTCGGTGCTCTTTACCGGAACAACGGTCAAGGCCGGCGCGGTTGTCCGCGACACGGTACTGATGCCGGGCGCCGTGGTGGAAGAAGGCGCTGTCGTCACACGCGCGCTCGTCGCGGGCGGCGTCACGATCGGCAAGGGGGCTGTCGTCGGCAGCGAGGACAGCAAGGATATCGAACTGGTCGCAAAGCGCGTAAAGGGGGTTGAGTAAGCATGGCAAAAGCATTCGGAATCATCACATCGCCGTCGAACCGGTACTATGTGGAGGGGCTGCAGGATTACCGTCCTATCGCCGCCTTCTCCTTTGTCGGCCGGTACCGCATCATCGACTTCCCGATCTCCAGCATGAGCAACAGCGGTATTGAGCATATCTTCGTCTACACCAGCGGCAATCCCCGTTCCCTGACCGAGCATCTGGGGTCCGGCCGTCTCTACAATATCAACTCCAAGCGCGGCAAGCTGCAGCTGCTGTTCCATGATGCGGGCTCTGTCAACCGCATCTACAACACGGATATCGCCGCGTTCTACGAGAACCTTGAGCACATTGAGCGGACGACGGAGGAGTATGTCATCGTTGCGCCCAGCAACTTCATCTATACGGAACATTACGACGAACTGCTCAGCCAGCATATCGAAAGCGGCGCGGATGTCTCCCTTCTCTTCCAGAGAGTGGACGACGCCAACGAGCATTATCTCGGATGCAGAACGCTGAATATCAACCGCCAGAAGGGTGTCTCCGCGATCGAGATCAACATGGGCAATGAGAAGGGCCGGAACATCTTCCTCGACACCTATGTGATGAAGAAGGAGGTACTGCTGGCACTGATCGCACGGGCGAAGCGGCTCTCCTCCATGTACACGCTTTCCCAGATGCTCTCTCTCTCCTGCGATGAACTCGATGTCCGCGCGATTCCGCACAAGGGATTTATGGCTGCCATCACGGACTTCCGCAGCTACTACGACGCGAATCTCGCGCTGATCGATCAGAAAAACGCGGCCAGTCTGTTTGATCCGTCCTGGCCGGTCTACACCAGAACGACGGATTCCTGCCCGGCCCAGTTCTTCGAGGGCGCGTCCGCGAAGGGAAGCCTTGTTTCCAACGGCTGCACGATCGAGGGCACGATCGAAAACTCTGTTCTCGGCCGTGGCATCCATGTAGGCAAGGGCGCGGTCATCCGGAACAGCGTCATTCTCTCCTATGCGGAAATCGGTGAGAACGTCAGGATCGAGAACGAAGTCGTGGACAAATGGGCGAAGATCATCCACGCGAAAGAGGTTGCTGCCGATCCGGATCATCCCGGCTACGTGAAACGGAACGATACACTGTAATCAGAAGTGGTTCAGGCGGAAGAACAATCCGCGAACCGTTGGAAAAAGGGCAGAATGCGCGGTTCGCCGCTCAGACTGCCGGCATCACTGCCGAAGGGCCGCGCGCATCGTCAGACGGACGAAGCGCGCGGCCCTTCTGTGCGTCTTTGCACGCCGATTGCTTCTGTGCGCCTCCGTCCGCGAGTCCATTCTGTTTCTGAAGACCATCCCCTGCATCCGGATCCGTCCCATATTCCGCCGTTTCATCTGCGGTGCCGTCGGATCCGGCTCCCCGGCACCCGTTTGCCGGCCGGGACCTGCATCTGCAGAGGAAGCGCCAACCCCGGGAAAAGCTGTCAGAACAATCGCGGTGTCTTTCTCTGATGCCCTTCACTTTACGTTGCACCTCCTGCACGGCTGGAAAATTTCTGAAATTTATGCTATAATCTGACTATATAGCATCACAGAGCGGCCCGTCAGCAAGTGGCACGCTCCGCAGGATTTGCGCGAAAGGAGGTTTATCTTGGCTTGGAAAACAGGAGATATTGTGGTGCATAAGCATGTGGGCATCTGCCGGATCCGCTCCGTCAGCGAACTGAACATGTCTCACGACGGTCCGAGACGGTATTATGTGCTCACGCCGCTCTATGATCAGGGAACAACGCTGTACACGCCCTGCGATCAGGCGGAGCATCAGCTGCGCGACCCGCTGAACCGTGAGGACATCGACAGCCTGATCGACGGCATGCCCCGGCATCACACTGACTGGATCAGTGACGAGAAGGCCCGCCAGCGGTACCTGACCGGCATTGTCCGGAGCGGAAATCATGAGAATCTTCTGGCCGCCGTCAGCGCACTGTACGATAAACGGAAAGAGCAGACGGCGCGGGGCCGGAAGTTTCATTCCTCAGACGCCCGCTTTCTCGAAGAAGCCGAGACCTCTATCAACCGGGAATTCGCTTACGTACTCGGCGTCCAGCCTGATGACGTGCCTGCCTATATCCGGAAGCGTCTGAAAGAGCTCAGGACCGCAAAGGCCTGAGACCGGACGGCACCGCCGTCAGGTGTACTGCGTCCCTTTTCCTTCCTCTCTCACCCGCCGGATCTCCTCCAGAAGCATCCTCGAAGACATCCGCATCGCGCCGATTCGCATCACCGTCAGCTGCTCCAGGCCGTCCGACGTGACGACCGTGATCCGGTATTTTCCGATGCCTTCATGTACGGTCCGCTCGATCCACGCGTCCGCGGTTTCGTCCTTCTCCGTGAAGACAACCGTCAGGTTCTGATACAGCGTGACGGATGCCAGCGTCCGTTCCCTCCTGTACGCGTCAAAGACGACACAGGTGCGGACGCCCGTAAAACCCTGATAATTGCTGATCTCATCCAGCAGCTTTCCTCTCGCGGCTGCCATATCCGCGCGGGCGAGATCCCGGAGCTCCGGCCAGTCAAAGATCACGTTATAGCCGTCAATCAGCAGCAGTTCTTCTCTTGTGTCCTTTTTCGGATAGATCGGCCGTCCGTGCTTGTCGGTTTTCTGTTTCACGGGATCCGTCCGGCGGGGCGCGGTGTACCGCTTCCGGCTGAGCCGTTCTTTCCCGCCGATCGGAACGTCGTCTCTTGTCCGCCCGAATTCTCTTTTGTAGATCGCATCCAGTTCGTCATCGCCGCCGGGTGCATGTTCCTCAGGGGTTTCCGGCCGGAATCCTTCTTCCGTCCCGGGATCGGACGCCTGACGCCCGGCCTCCGTCAGACCGGAATAAGGCAGATGCATGTAGGTTTCCACCTGGTCCCATGGAACGAAGAAGCCGGAGCCGTGGGAGCAGAACACGGATCCTGTCGGATGGGCGGTATCCGCTTCCGGGTCATAGGCGATCCGCCGGATCATTTCCTCTGCGTTGTGGCAGGTCCGGTAGCCGTCAAGCGTAAGCGTAAGCCTTGCCCTGCCACGGGATGCGGCATGCAGCCGCAGCTCGAGATCCGAAGATTCGGAGACCGGGAGCGAACCCCTGAGCGTCATCCGCGTATCATCTGCACCCTGATGATATTCCGGATCTCCGCACGATGCGTGACGGGCCAGCAGCTCGCTCATCACATGTCCGAGCGCGTCTTCGGGAAGGTTGATCTCAAAGGCATACCAGGGCTCCAGAAGAATGGATTTCGTCCGGCGGAGTCCCTGGCGCACCGCGCGGTCCGCCGCCTGACGAAAATCTCCGCCTTCCGTATGCTTCACGCTGGCCCGGCCGCCGACGAGCGTAATCTTCACATCCGTCAGCGGCGATCCGGTGAGCACGCCGGGATGCTCATCGTCGAGCACGGCGTTCAGCACCTGCTTCTGCCAGTTCGCATCCAGTTCATCCGTGCTCAGACTCGACGCGGCGGTGATGCCGCTGCCGCGCTCGCCCGGTTCGATCAGAAGATGCACCTCCGCGTAATGGCGGAGCGGCTCGTAATGGCCCACGCCCTCCGCCGGAGCCGCCGCCGTCTCCCGGTACATGATCCGTTCCGGTCCGAAGGACACAGCGATGCCGAAACGGCCTCGGATCAGGCGGGTCAGCACCTCGGTCTGAACCTGGCCCATGATCTGAATATGAATATCCTTCCGCTCCGCGTTCCACGTCAGATGGAGCGCCGGATCCTCATCCTCCAGCACATGCAGTTCCCGGAAGACCGCTGCCGGATCCGTCCCTTCGGGCAGGATCAGCCGGCGGGTCATCACGGGTTCCAGCACCGGCGGCTCCGAATCCGGCTCCGCGCCGAGGCCCTGGCCGGGCATCACGGCGGAGAGCCCGGTCACGGCGCAGACCGTTCCGGCCGGCGCTTCAGTCACGGTCGTATACCGGTCTCCGGCGAACAGTCGGATCTGATCAATTTTCTCCGTGACCGGCGCCGCGTCCGCATCTTTTCCTCCGGGATGATAAGTGACCGCGTCACGCACCCGGAGCACGCCTCCTGTCACCTTCACGCCGCTCAGCCGCTTTCCCTGCGCGTCGCGGCCGATCTTGTACACCTTCATGCCGAACGCGGAGGGATACGTCTTTTCGGGCAGATACCGCCGGAAGCCCTCCAGCAGGGCGTCGACTCCCTCCATACGGAACGCCGATCCGAACCATACCGGAAACAGCTTCCGCCGGCCTACTGCCTCCGCGATCATCGGATCCGGAAGAGAGCCGTCTTCCAGCAGCGTATCCAGCAGCTTCTCATCCGTGAGCGCGATCTCCTCGTCCCTCTCAGGCAGCCCGGCTGTAAAATCGACACACCGGGATGACAGTTCCTCCCCGAGAGAGGCCGTCACCCTGTCCCGGTCCGCTCCGGGAAGATCCATCTTGTTGACAAAGATGAGGACCGGAAGCCGGTACCGCTCCAAAAGGCGCCAAAGCGTCCGCGTATGGCCCTGCACGCCGTCCGTTCCGCTGATCACAAGCACTGCCGCGTCCAGAACCTGCAGCGTCCTCTCCGTTTCCGCCGAAAAATCCGTGTGGCCGGGCGTGTCAAGAATCGTGACGGTGAGCCCCGGCAATCCGAGCCTTGCCTGCTTCGAAAAGATCGTGATGCCCCTCTCCCTCTCCTGATCGTCCGTATCCAGATGCGTGTCGCCGTGGTCGACGCGTCCGGCTGTGCGGATCTGTCCGGTTCGGAAGAGCATGGCTTCCGTCAGTGTTGTCTTTCCGGCGTCCACATGCGCAAGGATGCCGATGGTCCGTGTCTGATTCATCATGTCCTCCCGTCTCTTCCTGTTTCCGCCCAGATCCGGATTGCAAGGGAACGCCGCCTCCGCGCACAGCGCAGGAGCGGCGTTCCTTCAGCTGAAATAGACAAGATCCGATTCCGGAGGATCCACAGGGCGCATCTCCATGACCCGGAAGACCGGGCCTTTCCCTCGATAGGCCATCATGTGTCGGATCTCCACCTTTGCCGTGATCTCCGCCCAGGAGCCGTTGGCGAGCGTCCGTGCCTGAGGTGATTCGCAGATATATCCTATGTACTGAATATCCTCCGCACAGCAGGTCATGGCGTTCCATCCGAGCTCGAAATATTTGCCGCCCATCTCACGGGTCCGGTGTATTTTTCCCCGGAAGCGCACGGTCCGGCCCTCATACCGGTCCGGATTGTCCTCGAGATCAACATAGAAGATTCCGTAGTCCGCGTCCCCGATCGTGATCACCTCCGCATCGAGATCGTAAGGCACGCTGTCCGCGAACAGATCGATCGGCTCGCCGTTCCGGTCCTCAAAGGCAATCTCGCAGGCAGGGTTCGTCACCTTGATGCCGCGCCGGAATTCCGCCAGCGGCTGATCCTCCCGGCACCGGTTGAAGACGACCAGCTCGGCTTGTGCGAACATCTCGACAAAAAGCGATTTCATGTTCGTTCGATACACAGCGTATGTGGAGGCATCGACGACGACGATCTCCTGCTCGATTCCCCACCCTTCCGGGAACGGCAGCTTCTCGAAGGCGCGGACGCTCCACAGCGGATTGTATTCCACCATCACACGCCCCGGATGAAGCTCGCTCTCCAGCACCCTCAGCGTGTCGCCGTTCAGCTCCTCCTGCTCATCGATCCGGCGCACGACAGCACCGTACCGCGCCAGCTCCTCCCCGTCGTACGTCTCTTCGCCGTCCTCACAGACCAGAATGAGCGTCGTCTCGTCAATCTGAAAATACTCCTGCTGCACGACACCGCTCAGAAAACGTGTTTTCCCGCTTTCCAGAAAACCCGTGATCAGATAGACCGGCACACGGTTTTCCTCTTCCGCCATCCTTCTTTCCTCCGATTGTCTTGGCCATGCAGGCCGTCTGTCTTTTCCTTCCGGGCCGTTTTCCGCCGCCCGGCCTGATGCTGCCTCGCGGCCGCGCCGGCCTCCCGCTCAATCCGTTCCGAACAGCTTCGCCAGCTTTTCTTCCTTCAGCTTCGAGCCGATGACACAGATCCGTCCTGTATACTCCGGCGCGCCCGGACGGACATCCGCCTCTCCCGGCACCATGTCAAAATACAGCCAGCTTCCGTCCCCCTTCGGCACAATTCCCTTGGCACGCAGAACGATGCCGTATTCTTCCGTTTCGGTCAGGGCTTTCAGAATCCGGCGAAGTTCCTCCTCCGCGTACGGCCGCGCCGTCTCCCGTCCCCAGCTGGTGAATACCTCATCCGCGTCGTGGTGGTGATGATGGTGGCCGTGCTCATCATGATGTCCGCCGCCGATGTGGTCGTGATCATCATGGTGGTGCCCGCAGCCGCATGCATGCTCATCTTCATCATGATGATCCCCGCAGCCGCATGCATGCTCATCTTCGTCGTGATGCTCTTCACAGCCGTCATGATCCGCCTCGTCATCGCTCATGGAGAGCAGATCCGGCTTCGCGCCTTCCATAATGGACAGGAGTTTCCTGCCTCCCAGTTCCTCCGCCGGAGTCGTGACAATCGTCGCAGACGCGTTCAGATCCCTGAGGAGCCGGACCGCTTCCCCGATCTTCTCCGGATCCGCCTTCTCCGTATCCGTCCGGCTCAGAATCACCGTGCCGCAGGCCTCCACCTGATTTTTAAAGAATTCGCCGAAGTTTTTCAGATACATCCGGCATTTCAGCACATCCACCACTGTCGTTGCGGAATGCACCTCCACGCCGGCCTCTCCGCTGACTCTCTCCACCGCCCGGATGACATCCGTCAGCTTTCCCACGCCCGAAGGCTCGATGATGATACGGTCCGGGTGATAGGTACGGGTCACTTCGCCGAGCGCCTTTCCGAAGTCTCCGACCAGAGAGCAGCAGATGCAGCCGGAATTCATCTCACGGATCTGCACGCCCGCCTCCCTCAGGAAGCCTCCGTCGATCCCGATCTCACCGAATTCATTCTCAATCAGCACGACCTGCTCGTCCTTCAGCGCCTCTGTCAGCAGTTCCCGGATCAGGGTCGTCTTGCCGGCCCCGAGAAAGCCGGATATGATATCTACCTTCGTCATGTTCGCCTCCGTTCCGGCGGACCCTGATTGACACAGCCCGCCTGATGCTGTCTGTTTTCTGTTATCCGGCGCGATTGCCGCAGCGTACCTCGCCGGCCCTTTTTTGCTGCGCGGCCGTCTTCCCGGCGCCGCGTCTTTTTCGTATCTGCCGCAGAGTGTTCATCAGCCCGGCCGGCAGAGTCTGTTCCACTATAGCACACTCCGTCAAAAAGTTCATGCCTGACCGACGGCCGACCTCACTCCTCCGCGGCTGACCTCCTGTAGGTCCGGGTCCGGATCGTTTTCATGCAGATGCCCAGCATGATCACGCAGTAGATCGAAGAAGTCACCCACGCAGTCTGATCCGCGTAGCAGATCGCCGTGTAGCCTGCGATCGGGACAAAGACCAGAGACACAAACGTGCGGGCAATCATCTCGATCACGCCTGAAAAAATCGCCCGGCCGGAAAAGCCAAGTCCCTGAATCGACATGCGGATCGTGTTCAGTATCCCGAGTGTCCAGTAAAAATAACCCATGCAGCGGAGATAGCGTCCCGAAGCATCCAGCACTTTCTGATAGGAAGAGGAAACGAACAGCAGCGACATGGTCCGCCCGCCTAAGATCAGCAGGAACCCGGCCAGCAGGCCGTAGAACACCGCGACCATGGTGCCGCTCCGTATCCCGTTGCGGATCCGGTCGACCTTTCCCGCGCCGTAGTTCTGGCCGGCGAAGGTGGAAACGCCGGTGGCGATGGCGTCGAAGGGGCACATCGTCAGCTGTTTGATCTTCACGCCGGCCGCGAAGGCGGACGTGTACAGAGAGCCCAGCGAATTGTTCGCGCTCTGCATCACCATGCTGCCGATCGCGGTGATCGAGTACTGCAGTCCCATCGGGATTCCCATCAGCAGCAGCTTCCGGACTGTCCGGGGATTCCATCTCCGCTCCTCTCTGCCCACGCGAAGCAGCGCATACTTCCGGCGCATATAGAAGAAACAGAGGATCCCGCTGATGCCCTGCGAAGCGATCGTCGCGATCGCCGCCCCGGCCGTTCCCCAGCCGAGGACGAGGATGCAGAACAGATCCAGCCCGATGTTGAGCACCGCGGAAAACGCGAGGAAGAGAAACGGCGTCCGGCTGTCTCCCACCGCCCGGAGAATACCGGAGCAGAGGTTGTAGAGCATCGTGAACGGGATTCCTAGAAAAATCACAAGAAGATAGGCGTATGCGTCGGCGTAAAGATCATCCGGCGTCTGGAGCAGGTGCAGAATCTGCGGCGTCAGAAGCGAGCAGGCCACCGTCAGAACAGCGGCAAAGGCTGCCGTCAGAATCCATGAGTGGAAGACGCATGAGCGGAGCATCCGTCTGTCGTCCGCTCCGAAAGCCTGCGCGACCGGGATCGCGAAACCGCAGGCGAGGCCGATGCAGAATCCGAGGATCAGAAAGTTGACGCTGCTCGACGCGCCGACGCTTCCCAGAGCGGCCGCACCCAGCGTCCGGCCGACAATCGCGGCGTCCACCATATTGTAGGTCTGCTGAAACAGGTTGCCCAGAAGCAGCGGAAACGCGAACTGAAGTATCAGACGGATCGGCCGTCCCCCGGTCATGCTTTTCGTCAAAGATTTTTCCTCCGAACCATAGAAAAAAGCAGGACGACTTTCGCCTGCATGTTCTCTGATTATAGCACGTATGAATACTTTTTCTATAGCCGGAGAGCGATTTTTTAATGGGACATGCAGCAGGGCAGAGACCGGTGCGAGTCCGGTGACTTGTCTGGAGCGGGGAGAGAAATCTCACGGCTTTTTCGTATCTGAACAGCGGCGGATCACGCCGTCGCCCTGTCGATTTCATTTGCATTTCTCTATGGGGTGCCTTATACTGTAAGAGGAGTATTCTGACAATAGCGGGATTTTCGTCCCTTTCGGCATGCGTTTCTCATCAGCCCGCATGCGGGACTGCATCAAGGCTGTCAGCATACGACCTTGACAACCGGACACCGCCCGGCACCGGGCGCACAGGAAAGGGGTTCCTATGAACAGAAACAGAATCGCACGCAGAACCATCGCAGCCGCTTCCGCAGCTATGCTCATGGCTTCCGCTCCGATCGGGGTGATGGCCTCGTCAGCTTCATCCGCCGCTTCCGCAGTAGCTGAAGCGGCACAGCTCCCCGACGAGCTGAACAAGGCCTGCGAGAACACATTCGTCGCGGACGATGTGATCAACAGCCTGAAAGATCTCGGCTCCGTCTTCACGGACCGTCAGTTCGGCTTCGATTTCAATCTCTCCGGCGGATCATCGTCCGCCGAAAGCAGCGAAGCGTCCGAGCCGGCCGTATCCGCCTCCGTCAGCTACGCGCAGGACGCGGACGCGAAGAACCAGTCGCTGACCGGTACGGTTTCGATGAGCGGCGTCAATATCGATTTTCAGGAATATCTCGATGAGAAGCACATCGTGCTTTCCTGCCCGACCTTCCTCGAAAAAGCGCTCTCCTATGATTACACCAACGATAACCCGACCGGCGGGCTCGCTTCCTATAAGGACACGCTCGCCCAGGTCAACGGCGCAATCCGCGCTGTCCGCGACGCAGTGACCAGCGGCAGCTTCACAATTTCCAACGAGTATAGGAAGGCTGTAACAGACGCGCTCAACGGGTCGAATCTCTGGACCGACGGCGGCACGAAGGACGTGACGGTGGACGGCTCGGCTGTCAGCTGCACCGGCTACACGATGACGCTGACCGGCGAACAGCTTTCCGCAGTCTACAAAGCAGCCATGGATACGCCTCTCTCTGACGGCGGGATGTCGATGCGCGAGTTACTCTCCATGTTCGGCTCCTTCGCGGGTGCGGCAGTCAACAGTGAGGCATCCGATATTACCTCTCAGCTGGAGGAGGCCGAGTCCCAGCTCGGTTCCGTCAGCGCCGTCTACACCTACTACATTGACGACAAGTATGTGCGTGAAATTGACGTCACCATGAGCCAGGCGGATTCGGACAGCTCGACTGAGTCGGTTGAATCCGGTGCAGACAGCACGACGATGTCCATTCTGCTGACCGGCAAGGATGTGCCCTGGCACGAGATGACAATGTCTAACGGCGAAAGCACGGTTCTGGCTCTTTCCACCGCCGTGGACGGCAGCAAGACGACTTATTCCTTCGCCACTGAGGACGGTTCGGCCGTCACGCTGTCCTATGACACCGCCAGCGGCGCTTTCGCACTGGGCGACGGATCCTCCACCGTACTGGAGGGAACCTTTGCGAAGTCAGACGACGGCTACAAGCTGAACACCGCTGTCGAAGGCTACACCATCGATCTGACGTTCAAGAAAGGCGCCAAGGTCACACCGTTCGACGGCGAGACGATGGAACTGACCACCGCCAGCGAAGAAGAGCTGAGCTCCCTTATGGAAACGCTGAGTTCTCTGTTCGGGTCCGGCTCCGGGGAGACCGACTCTTCTCCGGAGGGAATGGAGTCTGAGGCCCCGGCGGCCTGACCGTTCCGACCGCTGCGCACAGTCCGGCCGCTCTATGCAGAGCATGGCAGCGGACCGGCTCAGCCGGACAGACTGCTGCCCGGAATGAAAGCGGGAAAACGGCGCGGACGCGTCCGCGCCGTTTTCCCGTCTGAGGACTGGTATGAAATCCGGAAAAATGAAGATTTGGAGGAACTATCTGCTCCTCGAGACAAAGAAGGGGATGAGATTCATCCCCTTCTTTGCCGTCAGTATCGCGATCATCGCCGGAGCGGTCGTGCTGGCCACCTCGGTCTTTCTCGCTGTGATGTCATCACGAGGCTCTCTCACCAGAGCCCAGATCGGCATCGTCACAACGGATCGGGCGATCACGGTGACTCCGGGCGGGAACGCCGCAGAAAGTACAGCGGAATCCGCCGCTGAAAACAGTCCCGAAACCGCCCCTGAATCCGGCAGCGCGCCGAAGGACACCCGGCCGAGCGCCATGACCTCTCTCGCGGTCCGGCTGGTTTCCCAGATGGACTCCGTGAAGACGCTTGCCTCCTTCTCCTTTGTAAAGCAGAAGGAAGCAGAGGCCGGTCTTGCGGACGGCTCCCTCGACGCGGTCATCTATATCAGCGCCGATACCTACGACAACATCAACAACGGGACCAACACTCCGGTGCTGATCCGTCTCGGCGCCGGCGCGGCCGGTCTGGAGAAGGATCTCTTCGCCTCTCTGGTCAGCGCCGGCGTCCGCATCATCCGCACGGTGGAAGGCGCGGTTTACGCCCCGATGGCGGCCGGACAGACTTACACGCTGGTCACGGATCCCGGCACCATCGGCGACCGGATCTTTGACCTCTTCCTTAAGACAGCCATGAACCGCGAAGCACTCTGGAACAAGGTTTCCGTATCCGCCTTCGGTTCGCTGACCGGCTCCGCCTTCTACCTTGTCAGCGCGGTCACCGCGGCGCTCTTCCTCTTCGGCGTCGGCTTTTCCTCGTTTTATACCTCTGAAGAGCGCTCTGTACTCCGCCTGCTTGCCCGCTCCGGTCCCTCCGTCACCGCGCTTGAGACGGCGCGCCTTCTGGCTGTCTTCTTCTCCTGCCTGGTCTTCGGCACTTTCCTCCTGCTGGGCACAGACCTTGCCTCGGCCGCGGCTGCGGGCTCTCCGCTTCCGGAAGTACTGCGCGCGTTCCCGCGCTCAATCCCATTCCTCCTCGCTGCAGCAGGCCTGATGGCCTCATGGATCCATCTCGTCAACACCTTTCTGCCCGATCAGGCCGCCGCGTTCGGCATGCTGCTACTCGTTCTGCTGCTCTTTGTCGTCTCCGGTGGTCTCCTTCCGACCGCGTATCTGCCGGACGCTCTCCGTTCCGTCTCTTCCGTCTCTCCTGTTCATCTGGTTCAGCTTCTGGTGAGCCGGATTCTCTGGCCGGAGGCCTCCGGGTCGATGAACGGCGCGCTCGGGTGGAGCGCCGCCCTCTCCGCCGCTTTACTGATTCCCGCATGGATCGGAGGTGTACGACATGACTGACCGCCTCATCCGGATGGGCTCTCTTGCCATTCTTCTGAAACGCCGTCTGAAAAAACCGTCCTTGTGGTTCGTGCTCCTGCTCGGACTGATCACGCTCCGCCTTGTCGGAACCGCCGTTCTGCCGGACGCCTCCAACACGGAGGTCGGACTGATGGACAGCGGCGGCGTCTATGCCTCCGCGATCACGAAGGAACTGCTCGGAGGCCGGTCCGTTTACCGCTACCGGCTCTACACCGACCGCTCCGCCCTTTTTGACGATGTAGCCTCCGGCCGCCTGGACTGCGGTTTCATTCTGGACAGCCGGCTGGATCAGGCGGCGGAGTCCGGCGATCTCACCGCCTGCGCGGACGCAGTCGTCTCCACCGCCTCGACCAAGGCGTCGGCGGTCAAGGAAGAGATTTTCACGATCCTTCTCTCGAAATATTCGGACCAGCTCCTTTCCGACCAGTGTGACCGGGGGCAGATCTTCAAGGAGAACACAGAGGAGGCAAAGCAGGCGCTGCTTGAGTCCAGCCGGAGTCTCGCCTCCGGCGACGCGGTGCTGCAGGTCTTCTTCGAGGACGCCGGCACCGGCGAACTGACCGCTGCCAGTTCGCTGCATGAAGGAGAAGCCTACACGGAGAACCGGGATAGCGCGGAGAATCAGCGGACGGCCCGCGCCCGCACATCCGGCCGGGCCGCGGCGGTTCTGATCTTCGGCGCTGCGCTCTTCTTCGCCGCCGGCCGGTTCGCTCCCGGGTACCAGGCCTTCCGATCGGCGCTCTCCAGTGGCGCGGCCCGGGTCTTCGCCGTGACGGATATCCTGCTTCCTCTCCTCATTTTCACGATGATGACGGATGCGCTGCTTCTCATCTCCGGGACGCTGCCTCTCTCAGCGCTGCCGCGCCTTTTGCTGGCGCTGGCAGCGGGCGTTCCTCTGACGGCGGTGTGGGCGGCTGTCTTTGCCTCGCTGTTCCGGAATGAAACGATCTGTCTCTTCACGATCGTCGCGCTGCTTCTCCTCGCTTCAGTACTGATGGCATCCGACCTCACCGCCGCCGGCATTCTGACGAAAAGCTTTCGCTCGCTGCGGTTCCTGCTGCCGGACACATGGTACGCTTATCTCTCCGGCGCTCTCTGAAAGGAAATCACGATGGACAATACATTTGAAGTGCGTCACCTGACCCGCCGTTACGGAAAGAATCGGGTGCTGACGGACGTTACGCTTACCGCTGTCAAAGGCACCTGCGTCGGGATCGCCGGACGGAACGGCATCGGCAAGAGCACGCTTTTCCGGATTCTCGCCGGCGTCGACCGCCCGGACTCCGGCCGTCTCACTCTTTTCGGGCGGGATCTTCTGAAAGACCGGAGCGCTTTCGGTGAACTGATCGGCTACGTACCGCAGACAAACCCGCTTCTCGAGGAGCTGACCGTCCGGGACAATCTGAGGCTCTGGAGCGGGCATCCCGTGACCGGCGATGAAGAAACCGTCCGTGCTCTGGAGCTTCAGGACATCCTGAAAACCCGTGTCTCAAGGCTCTCCGGCGGTATGAAAAGGCGCCTGGCCATCGCCTGCGCGCTTGCCAATGAGCCTCCGGTTCTCATCATGGACGAACCCACCGCCGCTCTGGATCTCTATCACAGAGGCATCATCTATGATTATCTGGATGCGTTCCGCGCCAGAGGCGGGATGATCATCCTCTCCACGCACGATATTGAGGAAATGCAGTTCTCCGACCGCCTCTATCTGATCCGGGACGGCGCGGCGGAGGAAGCAACTGTGGAGGCAGCCGCAGCCGCGATCCGCCGTTCGAAGGAAATCCGGCGCTGATCCCGCCCGGCTCAAAGCTTCACGTCCGTGAGTTCCCGCTGCAAAACCATACCGGTGAACAGCAAAAAAACCGGCGGCCTCAGCCGCCGATCTGATTCATGTCCGCCTGTTCCTCATGCTCAATCATGCTTTCGTAAAACCGGTGTTCCTTCGGTTTGTTCAGAATGGCCTCCCGGACTGCCCTTTCAAGATCCGCGTCCGTCATGCTCGGGTCTCTGAGCAGCGGACGCAGCTCCGTCCCGTCCGCGTACTGAAGGCAGGTCTTCAGAAACCCCTCCGATGTCAGTCTCAGACGGTTGCATCGGCTGCAGAAGCGGTGACTTACCGCCGCGATGAAACCAATCCTTCCCTGAAAGCCGGGATAACGGACGTAGACGGCCGGTCCGTGACCGGGTCTGAAGTCCGGCTCCCTTTCCGGCGGACCGAACTTCTCCGTAAGGACACGTTCCGCCTCTTCCGCGCTTTTCACGCCCCCGGCACCGGCAAACGTACGGCCGAGTCCGATCGGCATCAGCTCAATGAACCGGACATGTACAGGCCTTTCTTTCGCGAGAAGAGCCACGTCCGTCAGTTTCTGCTCTGCGCGACCGGTGAGCACGGTATCGATTTTAACCGTGACGTCGGGATACGCACAGGCGGATTCAAGTCCGTCCAGCGCGTCCTGAAGACGGCCGGTCCGGGTAAGGCGCGCATAAAACGTCTCGTCCAGCGTATCGAGGGAGAGGTTCACGGAACTCAGCCCCGCCTCGTACAGAGGCTGCATGAGCGGCGCAAGCAACGTTCCGTTTGTCGTCATCGATACCGAATTGATACCAGACACTCCGGCAATCTTCCGCACGAGCACGGGCAGGTTCCGCCGGACACACGGCTCCCCTCCGGTCAGACGGACATCACGGATCCCGAGTCCCGCTGCCGCCTTCACCACTCTTTCAATCTCCTCGAAGGAGAGCAGATCCCCGTGACGCACAGGCCGGATGCCTTCGGCCGGCATACAGTAGAGGCAGCGCTCGTTGCACCGGTCTGTGACCGAAATTCTCAGATATGAGATTGTCCTTCCGTATCCGTCTTTCATTCTGTCAGAAATTGAAATCCCCCGATTTTCCTCCGGTCTTCGTCACCAGATGAACCTCGCGGATCACCATCCGCTTGTCAATCGCCTTGCACATGTCGTAGATCGTCAGCAAGGCCGTCGACGCTCCAACCATCGCTTCCATCTCCACGCCGGTCCGCCCGTGACAGGAGACAAAGCAGTCGCAGCGGATCAGAGACGCCTCCTGATCCGGTTCAAATGTGATCCGGCAGGCATCCAGCGGCAGAACATGACAGAGCGGGATCAGCTCAAAGGTTCGCTTGAGCGCCATGATACCCGCCAGCCGGGCGACGCCCAGCACGTCCCCTTTCCTCACGCTGCCTTCCAGAACCGCCTTTAGGACCGCGGGACTGACCTCGATCACGCCTGTCGCATGAGCCGTCCGCTCCGTCTCCTTTTTCCCGGAGACGTCGACCATAATCGCGTCGCCCCTGTCATCAAAGTGAGTCAGCTTCTCTTCCATCCGTCCGCTCCGTTTCCGCCAATGTCATGCGCGGTTCACGCCGGGGAGATCATTCAAAGTGATTTCACCCGGTGCCCGTGCACAGTCGGATGGATCGCCGACTGCACCGCAATCTGCATCAGATCCATCCCACCGCTCTCCATCAGGGCCCGCCCGAAAGGCAGCTTCAGAAGGACTCCCGGCTCCGCCGTATAGGTAAGTGCATCCTCGATCACCGCGTTGCCCGGCGTCTCGTCCGCGCGCAGCTCGATCTCATCATCATGGAAATACAGCCGCAGCTCACGGCTGCAGGCTTCTTCGATGAAAGAGATGTTCAGCACCAGTACAGCCCGTTCATCCTCATCCGTAGCGACCCGTCCGAGCGTCCCGACGTAATAGGGTTCGCCGTGAAGCAGGATCTCGCTTTTCTCGGGCCGGTCGAAGCCGACGCGAATGTGGTGAATCTCCGGTCCTTCATAAAGCTGAAGGAAGAGATGGCCGTCCATCTCGTCGAAACCGATCCGGCTGATTCCGTCGGTGAAATTGTTGTGCATCACCTGACAGATCAGCGGAAAGAGGCCGACCTGGCACTTGTCCATCTCATACACCCTGCCCTTGAGCGCGCCAGCCAGTTCACCCGGCGTGATCGCGCATGCTTCCGCGCCGGAAAGTCCGAGCCTTTCCCGGAAAGTGCGCACGGCGGCCGGATGGCCGGCTCCGAAGGACCGGATGCACTCGGCCAGCGCCTTCTGCCCCTCCGGATCCTCCGGAAGCGGTTCATCCGAGGGATGGTAGTTGATGCCGAAAAAGCGCCGCATGATCTCCGTGAGGCTTCCGCTCTGCGTCATCTCACGGTTGCCCGCGTTGATCATCACGATCATGTCCAGATCCGGATAACAGACCACATCCTGACCGAACAGGCCGTTGAACGCGAAGCCTCCCGGCCGTTCCTCCATCCAGATCTGATACCCGTAGCCGAACTTTCCGTTGTCCACGTGCGGCGAAGTGCTTGCCTTGATCCAGGAAGTCGGCAGAAGCTGCTTTCCCTTCCAGCGTCCTCCGTCAAGATAGAGCTGTCCGAGCTTGCAGGCGTCCTCCGGCCGAATGAACATCCCCCATCCGCCTTTGGTGATACCCTGCGGGCATCGCTCCCAGAACACCTCGTCGATCCCCAGCGGATCGAAGAGGCGCGGCTTCAGGTAGTCGAACATCGTCATGCCGGTCTTCTCCTGAATCGCTGCGGAAAGCATGTACGAGTTCATGCTGTTGTACTCGAATTTCGTCCCGGGTTCCGACCGGAAGGAGGATGACATAAAGCCGGTCCGCCAGTCATTGCCCGTGATGGCGCCTGATTCGGTGAAGCTCACGCCGCTGGTCATATCGAGCAGATTCTCGATGGTGACGTCCTTCCGGCTGAGCCTCGCAAGCAGCTTCACATACTGGGGGAAAATATCGCCGATCTTCTCGTCCAGAGTCAGCAGTCCTTCTTCAATCGCAAAGCCCACCGCCATTCCGGTCACGGATTTGCACATCGAATGCGTGATATGCCACATGCCGTTCTCATAGGGAGCGTAGCTGCATTCCGCGATGATTTTTCCGTGACGGATCACGATGGCGTGATGCGGGTTCGCCTCCCCGTCGTCGGCCAGCGCCTCGAGATATTCCTTCAGATGCAGTGACGAGACGCCCTGGGATTCCGGCGTCGCCCTCGGAAAAGGCTGACGCTCCGCAAGATTCCGGTAGTGAGGCTTCTGCGGAACGAACTCCACCTTGCTGATCTGTCCCGTCTGCCTCGCTAAAATCTTGAAAAGCAGCTGCAAATATGCGTAGCTGAAGCCTGGCATACCGTTCACCTCAGTTTCAAGTGTTGATGATAAGCGCCATAAAGATCAGCGGTTCGCTGCCCGCACAGGCGAGCCCGTGTGAATGCCCCTCCGGACAGAAGGTGATGTCGCCCGGACGGACCGGATAGGTCTCGCCGTCGTCCGTATAGGTGCCTTCTCCGCTGAGGATATAATACGTCTCCGTGTTTCCGTGATGGGTGTGAACGCCGATCGAGCACCCCGGGTTCAGCGTCACCCGGCTGAACATCCCGCACCTGTCGCGCAGCTGCTCCTTCGCGAGCAGCTTTTCGATCACGGTCGTCCCTTCGCCTCCCGCTTTTCTCTCTTCTCTTACCACTTCGGATTTCAGCTTCATGTCCGCTCCTTTCTTCCATTTTCCGCTCTCAGTCGAGATTCAGATTCAGCTGCCAGATATGGTTCCAGTTCGCCAGATAAAGCTTGTCTTTGTAAAAGAAGACCTGCTCCGCTTCCGAGTTCCGGATCGCATCAGGGAATTTCCTGTATGTAAAACTCACCTTCTTCGACGCTGTGTCCAGCACATAGAGTTTCGTCTGATAGACGTTCGGCGTCGAGGAAAGGATATACAGTTTCCCCTTCCGGTAAGCGGAACCCTGCAGCGTCGGAATGAACGGAACCGTCCACGAGGTGATCCGTCTCGGCGTATAAGTGCCGTCCCGGTTCTTCTTCAGAGTCTTCAGATTCCATTTGCTGACGACCATCCTCTCTCCGCTCAGCTGCTTCCGCCAGGACTTCTGCGTATAGCCGATGGAATAGAGAATCTGATGATCCGAATCCAGCACCTGCTCGCCGTAGTACCCGGATGCGCTGGTCGGAAGGATGACGGTCCGCACCGGTTTGGCACCGGACTTTGAGAGCTTCACATAGTACAGCTTCGTCGGATTGGTCCACGCGTTGATGTAAGCGTAGACGAAGGATGATCCCCGCCCGGTCTTCGCTGTATCGAACTGCACGTTGTTGCCGTGGCCGGTAACGGCGCTGAACTGGCCGATCCGCCTCATCGAACTGAACTGGTAGACAACCACGGTGTTGTTCTTCCAGAGACGGTACAGCAGGCTGTTGTAGACACCGGCCCCCTCCGGAATCTGCACCGCCGGCGTCGTCTTCTTCGTCCGCGCCGGCTTTTTCCCCACATCGACGGGCAGCAGCCGGGCAGCATAATAGTCGTTAACCCTGACGCTGAGCCTTGCGCGGTACCGGCCGTTGCCCGTCCGCACGGTCACAGTGGCCTTGCCGGCTCTCTTCCCGTAGAGGACGCCCTGCCTTGTCACATAGGCGATATCCGGCCGGCTGCTCTTCCAGACCAGAGAGCGCCGGCTGTATCCGCGGGGGATCTGGGCCAGCGTGAGCTGATTCACGCTGTGAAGTCCCACCGTCTCGGCGGAACGGCTGAAGCGCAGCCGCTGGACGGCGGCTCCCGCCGGCAGAGCGCCCGGCAGCAGAACAAGCAGCGCCAGAACAGCAGCCGCCAAGATGCGAAGCCTTCCTCTTCTCTCCATCATCTCCTCAGTCTTTCTCACCGGATACGCACGGCCGCCGGTACAAGACCGGCGGCCGAATCAGTCAGATACTGCAGGAAGTTAATCCTCTCCGAGACTCTTCACGAGTTCCTCGATCGCTTCCACCGAATTGAAATTCTCCGGCACCATGTCCTCCATCCCGATCTCAATCCCGAAAGCCTCGTTGAGCTCGTTGACCAGTGTCATCACGTCGAATGAGGTCAGGATGCCGTCGTCAATCAGCTCGTCTTCCGTCTCATAATCGACACCCGGACGAATCCCCTCCAGAATTGAAATGATCTGATCCATGCTTTGTTTTCCTCCTGTCTTACGATGACTTGTTCCTATCCTACCACAGGCGCGGCGGAAATTGAACACCAAACAGGAAGGAAGTCCCCGTCAAATCACGGCGACAGCCTCGATCTCCACCCGCGCGTTCTTCGGAATCGCGGCAGCCTGAAACGCGGCGCGGGCCGGATACGGCGCCTCGAAAAACTCGGCATAAACGCTGTTCATCGCGCCGAAATCCCCGATATCGGCAAGCAGAACGGTCGTCTTCACCACACAGTTCATATCCGCTCCCGCCTCCTTCAGGATATTCCGGATATTGGTCAGAGCCTGTCTCGTCTGGCTCGCGACGTCTTCTCCCGCAAACTCTCCCGTCGACGGGTCGATCGGCAGCTGGCCGGATACATAGATGGTCTGTCCGGCACGGACAGCCTGCGAATAAGGTCCGATCGCAGCCGGCGCGTTTTCCGTGTGAATTCCTTTTCTGTCTGTCATTTCGTATCCCTCCTGTCTCAAACCCCGGGATAAAACCGCCGCAGCGAATTCCGTCCCTCTATATCTGTCACGCCCGGCCGTCTGAAACAGCCGGAAAGCCGCCTGTTCCTCTGCCCGAAAGTCATGTCACCTCCGGACGTACCGGCCTGCCATCGCCTCTGTGGGCATGCCGTCCTTCGCCGCAAGCGTTCCGTTCACAAACACGAACCGCGGACGGCCGCTGACCGCCATACCCTCGTACGGCGTGTAATCCACGTTCTGCTGCATCGATTCCGCCCGGATCGTCCACGATACGTTCGGATCCCAGACGCAGATATCGGCGTCCGATCCCTCGAGCAGCGCGCCCTTTCGCGGATACATCCCGAAAAGCTTCGCCGGATTCTCGCTCATGAGGCGGCAGTATCCGGCCGGATCAAGATCGTCTCCGAAGATCTTCATCATCACGGCCGGACGGTGCTCAATGCCCGGCGCTCCGTTCGGAATCTTTGTGAAATCGTCCCGTCCGGCCTGTTTCTGGTCACGGAATCGGAAGCTGCAGTGATCCGTTGCAATCGTGTCGATCTCGCCCTGCAGCACGGCGAGCCGAAGCGCCTCAATGTCCTCTTTCGTCCGAAGCGGAGGCGAGCAGACATATTTCGCTCCCTCGAATCCGGGCTCCCTGTAACGGCTTTCGTCCAGCAGCAGATACTGGGGGCATGTCTCAACGTAGACGGTCTGGCCCCGCCTCCTGGCGGCCCGTATTTCCTCCAGCCCGAGCCGGGTGGAAAGATGAACCACATTGACGGGAGTGCCGGCCAGACGGCCGAGATAGCAGAACCGGTTGATGGCTTCCGCCTCGACCTCGGCAGGACGGCTCAGCGGATGAGCCCAGGGCGCCGTGTGACCGGTTGCGAGCTGCTGACGCTGCAGCTCCGTCACCAGCGCTCCGTTCTCGCAGTGGCAGCCGAGAATCCCGCCCAGCGGTTTGATCGCCTCGAGCACTTCAAGAATCTGATCATCCGTAAGCGCGGTGTCATACGCCATATAGACCTTGAAGGACATCACGCCGGCTTCCCGGAGCGCCGCAAGATCCGTCCTCGTCCGCTCATTCCAGTCGCAGATCGCCATATGGAACGCGACGTTGGCGTGAGACCGGCCCTCCGCCTTCTTCTTCCACGTTTCCAGCGCGTGAAGTACCGTGTCTCCCTTGTACTGGGTGGCGAAATCCACGACACAGGTGGTTCCTCCGCAGACCGCCGCCCTCGTGCCTGACTCGAAATCATCCGCGGTCACCGTGCCTGCCACCTCCAGATCGAGATGCGTGTGGCCGTCGATAAAACCGGGATAGACATAACAGCCGGCGGCATCATAGACCTGATCGCCCGGTCCCGGTTCCACCGGCCCGATTCTGACTATCCGTCCTCCGTCGACAGCCAGAGAAGTCTCCTTTCTGCCTTCCGGTGTGATCAGCACGCCGTTTCTGATGATGATCAATCGGCTCACCTCCTGTCCGTGCCCTTGCCGTACCTCCGCCGCCGGTTTTCGCACGGCGCCGGGATGCGGCGCAGACGCCTCTTGTGATGTTCCTATTGTACCACAGCCGCGGCGGAATCTCACGCGCGGATCCTTGTGCCCGTCCGTCCGGCGATCCCCTCCGACGCCTTGCTGAGAAGCGTGATCAGTGCGCTTCTCCCCGGCCCGGATTCGGCGAACTCAACCGCCGCCTCCACCTTCGGAAGCATCGATCCGGGCGCGAATTCTCCCTGCCTGATGTACTTCCGTGCCAGATCCGGCGTCAGCTCGTCGAGATCAGTCTGCTCCGGCGTTCCGAACCGGATCGCGACCTTTTCGACCGCCGTCAGAATAATCAGAACGTCGGCATCAAGCTGCTGCGCCAGTCTCGAAGCGGCGAAATCCTTGTCAATCACGGCCGCCGCTCCCTTCAGATGATGCCCCTGCGTACGAAAGACTGGTATGCCGCCTCCCCCGCAGGCCACAACGACATGATCCGTATCAAGAAGGGACTGGATGGTTCCAATTTCAATGATGCTAACCGGCTTCGGCGAAGCCACAACCCTCCGGTAACCCCGGCCGGAATCCTCCACCACGTCGTACTGCCGTTCCCGGACGAGGCGGTCCGCCTCCTCCTTCGTCATGAACGCACCGATCGGTTTCGTCGGATGGTCGAAAGCGGGATCCCCCGGGTCCACCTCCACCTGCGTGAGCACGGTGGCGACGCCTTTCGAGATACCGCGGTTCAGCATCTCCTCCCGGAGCGCGTTCTGCAGGTCGTACCCGATATACCCCTGACTCATGGCGACGCAGACAGACAGCGGACACGGCACGTAGCGGTCCGGATCAGAACGGACCAGCTGCGTCATGGCGTTCTGAATCATGCCGACCTGCGGCCCGTTGCCGTGCGCGATCGCAACCTCATGTCCCTGCTCAATCAGGTCGACGATGGCTTTTGCCGTGATCTTGACGGCCTTCATCTGTTCCGGCAGACTGGTTCCCAGCGCGTTTCCGCCGAGTGCGATGACGATTCTCTTCCCCATGTTTTTCCTCCATCATGTTCCGGCTCTTCCGCCGTCCGTGTTCTGAGGCTCCCGCCGGGCCGTCCGCTCGCATTGCCCGCGGCTTCCGTTTTCATCCCGTCCGGATGAAACGGCGGAGGACCCGTCCGGGCTCGTCACGCCAGACGGATCCTCCGCGCCGGCTGCCCTGCCACGGCAGCGGTATCATTCCGTTATCCCTTAAAGAACCGGTTTGCTCCACGCTTCTCCAGCGCCTCCAGCACAGCGGCCGGATCCTTCTCCTTCGCGAGGAAGATCATCGCCGCGATGATATACGGCTTGAAGGACGCCTCTTTGTACAGCGGGACGCGATAGCGGTCGAAGACCGTATCGGCCACCTCGCCGTCCTTGCAGGAGACGTTGTTGATGTCCGCCGGCAGGCAGTGCAGGTAAAGCGCCTTCCCGTCCTTCGTCCGGGACATCATCTCCTCGGTGCAGCACCAGTTCTTGTAGTTCGCGTTCTGGGCCAGCAGTTCCTTTTCCAGCCGGTCGATGCCGTCGAAGTCGCCGTCTCCGTAGAGTTTCGTGCGCTTCTCCATAGCCGCGAAAGGCGCCCAGCTCTTCGGATAGACGATGTCGGCGCCCTCGAAAGCCTCCTCCATCGTGTTCACCTTGCGGAACGAGCCGCCGGAACGGGCTGCATTCTCCGATGCGACCTTCTCCACCTCAGGCATCACGTCATAGCCTTCCGGATGGGCGAGCACCACATCCATGCCGAACCGGGTCATCAGCCCGATTACGCCCTGCGGCACGCTGAGCGGCTTGCCGTAGCTGGGCGAATAAGCCCAGGTCATCGCCAGCTTCTTCCCCTTCAGGTTCTCCACGCCGCCGAACTGATGGATGATGTGGAGCATATCCGCCATGCACTGCGTCGGATGATCCACGTCGCACTGCAGATTGACGAGGGTCGGCTTCTGCTCCAGCACGCCGTCCCGGTAACCCTCGGCGACCGAATCGGCGATCGTCTTCTGATAGGTATGACCCTTTCCGATGTACATGTCGTCGCGGATCCCGATGACGTCCGCCATGAAGGAGATCATGTTGGCTGTCTCCCGGACCGTCTCGCCGTGCGCGATCTGGCTCTTCTTCTCGTCCAGATCCGCCACTGTCAGACCGAGCATGTTGCAGGCCGAACGGAAGCTGAAGCGGGTGCGGGTTGAGTTGTCCCGGAAGATGCTGATGCCGAGCCCCGAATCAAAGATTTTCGTGGAAATGTTGTGCTCCCGCATGTAGCGGAGCGTGTCGGCCACTGTGAAGACGGCCTCGATCTCCTCGTCTGTCTTGTCCCAGGTCCAGAAAAAGTCGTTCTCGTACATGTCCGCAAAATGCAGGCTGCGGAGGTGATCCAGATACTGTTTGAGTGCTGCGTCCATCTTTTTCTCTCCTTATCTTCTCTCGTCGTTCATGAACATGCATCCGCCGGGTCCTGACGGTCCGGGACAGCCGTTTGGTTCCGGCCGGCGCCGCTGCGCCGGGCCCGTTTCACTCGATGTGGTTGTTTGTCTTCCCGCCGCGGTACTCCGTGATGTCGTCCGTCTTCTCCTCTGTCGGATAGAGGGCGATCGCGGCCGCGTACATCGCCGCGCAGTCCACCAGATCCTGTTTCCATGTGATCTCGTTGGGGGCGTGCGCCTGGCTCTCCGCACCCGGCCCGAAGCCGACGCACGGGATACCGTAGCGGCCCTGAATCGAGACGCCGTTGGTGGAGAAGGTCCACTTGTCGGTCAGCGGACGGTTCCGGATCTCCTTCTGGCTCTCCGGACTCCTGCGGCGGTCACCGAACAGCGCCTTGTGGGCATCGATCAGAGCCTTCACATGCGCCGCGCTCTCTTTGTTGATCCAGGTCGGGAAATAGGCTTCCGTCTCATAGACCGTGCCCTTCCAGGACGGGCGGCTGTACATATACATCGAAACCTTCACGTCGTCGCCGTACTTCTTCACGGAAGGCAGTGAACGGATCTCGTCGAGGCAGGTATCCCAGGTCTCGCCGGCCGTCATGCGGCGGTCGATGGAAATCGCGCAGGAATCCGCCACCGCGCAGCGGCTCGGAGATGTATAGAAAATCTGGGAGACCGTGCAGGTGCCGCGGCCGAGGAAGCGCGCGTCCTCGTAGTGATCGGGATTATACTTCGGATCCAGCATCTTCACGAGACCGCGGATCTGGGTGGAATCGTCGCAGCCGTTGTTGTTCAGCGCCCGGACATCGGCGATGATGTCGGCCATCTTGTAGATCGCGTTGTCGCCCCGCTCCGGCGCGGACCCGTGGCAGCTGACGCCTTTCACATCCACACGGATCTCCATCCTTCCGCGGTGCCCGCGGTAGATGCCTCCGTCCGTCGGCTCCGTCGAGATCACGAACTCAGGACGGATATGCTCCTTATTGACAATGTACTGCCAGCAGAGTCCGTCGCAGTCCTCCTCCATCACGGAACCCACGACCATCAGCCGGTAGCCTTCCGGAATCAGATGCATGTCCTTCATGATCTTCGCGCCGTAGACGGCCGCCGCCATGCCGCCCTCCTGATCGGAGCCGCCGCGGCCGTAGATGATCTCATCCGTCTCGTATCCCTTGTAGGGATCCTCCTTCCAGTTGGCCCGGTTCCCGATCCCCACCGTATCCACATGGGAATCGATGGCGATGATCTTCTCTCCCTCGCCCATCCAGCCGATGACATTGCCGAGTCCGTCGATCTCCACCTTGTCGAAACCGACCTTCTCCATCTCGGCCTTGATGCAGCGGACGACGGCTTCCTCCTCGCAGCTCTCGCTGGGATGGGAAATCATCTCTCTGAGGAAACGGCTCATCTCCGATTTTGCGTTCTCTGCCGCCTGTTTGATTGCAGAATAATCCAGCTCCATCATTCCACCTCTTTTTCTGGTTGCCTTACTTTTTGTTAGATCTATTTCTATCATACCATCCGCCGGGCTCCCGTCAAGGCCGAGATGCATAAAATGTCCCCGGAAGCGGCAGCGTCGTGCGGAACCGGCGGTCAAAGGCATAATACGCGCCCTGACAGGCCGGCGCGGCCGGAATCGTCGTGATCTCTCCGATCCCTTTCGCACCGTAGGCCACGCCCAGCAGCTCCTTCTTCTCCACGCAGATCGCATGAATCCGGGGAACGTCCGGCGCGCGGAAGAGGCCCAGCGTCCCGAAGCGCGCCGTCGGGACGCACTCCTTAAGCGGCCAGTCCTCGGTCAGCGCGTAACCGAGTCCCATCAGCACGCCCCCCTCGATCTGACCCTCGATGGAGAGCGGATTGATGACGCGGCCCGCGTCATAGGCAGCGTACACGTCGGTGACGCGGCCTGCGTCGTCCAGCACCACCACATTGGTGGCGTAGGCGTAGGCGATATGGCTCTTCGGATGCTCCTTCCGGTACGCTGAGAGCGGATCCGTCGGCTCGTAGTATTCGTAGCAGAAATCGAATCCCTCCAGCATGGACAGAGCCCTTTCCGGATCCGGCACCGGCGCGCCGTGGATCCGGCTCTGGGTGCCGTTCTCTCCGTAGGTACCCTGATTGAGGCCGCTCCCTTCCCCGCATATCGCACCGTCCGCCGCAATATGAATCCGCCGGCTGACGAAGGGCCCCTTCCCGGCGCCGGGAGCGTCGCCGGTTCCGGTTCCGTAAGCCGCTTCGGTATTGAGCGGCTCCGCCTCAAGGCCGATGCCGCTGAGCAGCGTCTCCGCCACTTTCGACGGATCTCCGGTCATCGTCACCGCTGCCATGGCATCTCTTAAAAGGAAGGCCGCGCCCCGGACCGCCTCGCCGGTCAGAAGCGTCTGCCGTGAGCCCGACGTGGTGCCGGAGTCGGGTGCATTCTCCGTCGAAGCGATGCCGTTCAGAATCCGATCCCGCGGAAGTCCGGTGGCCTCGGCGACATCCTGACAGAAAACCGTCAGACACCCCTGCCCGATGTCGGACGCCGCCGAATAGATGGAAACGACACCGCCGCGCACCTCAAGGCGCGCCCGTCCTTTGTCCGGAAGTCCGACGCCGACGCCGGCGTTCTTCATGGCGCAGGCGATGCCCGCGCGGCCGGGATGGGCGTCGAAATACGGCTTCACCGCCACCAGCGTCTCCTTCAGCGCAGTGGACAGATCCGCCGTCTGTCCGTTGGGAAGCGTCTCTCCCGGCTCAATGGCGTTCCGGTAGCGGATTTCCCAGGGCGTAAGGCCTGTCTCCTCTGCCAGCAGATTGATCAGAGATTCCAGCGCAAACTCGCTCTGACAGACGCCGAAGCCGCGGAAAGCGCCGGCCGGCGGATTGTCGGTGTAGTAGCCGTACCCGCGGATATCCGTATTCTGATAGCGGTACGGCCCTACCGCATGGGTGCAGGCCCGTTCCAGCACCGGACCGCAGAGCGAGGCGTAGGCCCCCGTGTCAAAGTTGATTTCGCAGTCGAGCGCCGTGAAGTTTCCCTCTTCGTCGCAGCCCAGTGTGAAGGTGGCGTCCATCGCGTGCCGCTTCGGATGCACCGCCAGCGACTCGCTCCGGGTCAGCTTCGCCTTCACGGGACGGCGGCAGATCCACGCGGCCAGCGCCGCAAGATGCTGAACTGTCACATCCTCCTTGCCTCCGAAGCCGCCCCCCACGAGCTGATTTTCGACCACCACCCGGTCCGGCGTATCCTGCCATCCGAACATCGTCAGGATCTCCCGTCTCGTGTCGTAAGCCCCCTGATCCGTAGTAAGCACCTTGACGCCGTTCCGGTACGGATAGGCCACCGCGCACTCGGGTTCCAGAAACGCATGCTCCGTAAACGGCGTGACGAAGTGCCGGGTCACCACATGGGCCGAGCGGGCGAGCGCGCCCTTCGCGTCGCCCCGCACCACATGACGCGACTGGCAGAGATTGCCGGGCGTATCCTCGTGGATCCGGGGCGCGCCTTCCGTCCTCGCCTCGAAGATATTCCGCACCGGCTCCAGTTCTTCATATTCCACCTTCACCAGTGCCTTTGCCTTCGCGAGGATATAGGGCGACTCCGCGACCACCAGACAAAGTGCGTCTCCCACATACCTTGTGACATCGCCTTCCGCGATCATCACATCCCAGTCCTGCTGAATATGACCTACCTTATTGCAGGGTACGTCCTTCGCGGTCAGCACCCGGAGCACGCCGGGAAGCGCAAGCGCCCGGGAGGCGTCGATCTTCAGAATCCTCGCCCGGGGGTATCGGGACCGGACGCAGGAGGCGTAGGCCATCGGCGGCATCGAGGAACCGACCGTCACAAACGAGCGGATGCCCGCGTCCCCTTTCACGTCCGGATTCAAAAACTCCGGCCGGCTTCCCTCCGGCACAAAGTACTCGGGTCCGATATCGTCCGGGTACTTGCCATAGCCAAGCGTCTTTCTCCTCACATCCACACGGAAGGTTCTCCTGCCGACGCGGATGTCCTCATCCGCCTCGAAGTCCTCCGGCTGCGCCTCTCCGCGAAGGATCGCGGCGGCCCGCCGGATCCCCTCGACGATCTTCTTGTACCCGGTGCAGCGGCACAGATTGCCGCGGAGCGCGGTTCGGATTTCCTCCTCCGCCGGATCCGGGCAGCGGTCGAGCAGCGCCTTTCCTGCCATCACCATCCCCGGAATGCAGAAGCCGCACTGCACAGAGCCGCTTGAGCCGAAAGCGCAGACAAAGGCCTCCTTCTCACGGACGGAGAGCCCTTCCACCGTCAGAATCCGGTGTCCGGCCGCCTTCTCCGTCGTCATCACGCAGGCCCGGACCGCGACGCCGTCGACGATCACCGTACAGGTCCCGCAGGCACCCTCGCTGCATCCGTCTTTCACGGAGTAGAGCCGGAGCTCATCCCGGAGATAGCGCAGCAGGGACGTCTTCTCCGCCGTACGGCATACCGCCCCGTTCACGGTAAATGTGTATTCTTCCAACCGTTCTCCTCCTCACCAGGGATCAGAAAGCAGACCGTCCGCGTCATGGATCACGCTTCGCGGACAGCTCACGGCGCACATCCCGCATGCAATGCACTTCTCCTCCCGGATCACGGCCAGCGCGCCCTCAAGCCGGATCGCACCGGATGAACAGACCCTTTCGCACCGTCCGCAGCCGATGCAGCTGTTCGGGCACTCCGTCCGCGCCTCCCGTCCGGGATCCCGGTTCGAGCAGATCACCTGAATCCGGTTCTCCGCCGGCACAAGCCGGATCAGATGCTGCGGACAGGCACTGACGCACTGTCCGCAGCCGATACAGCGTGTCCGGTCGCTCTGTGCGGCCTCGCCCCGGCCTGTCCGCAGAATGCGGATGGCGCCGCGGGGACAGGCCGCGGCACAGGCGCCGCAGGCCAGACAGCCGTACCGGCACGCGCGCGTCCCGTCACTCTTCCGTTCGCAGCCGCCCGCGCACGCGACGACAGCCCTCATTTTGCCCTTTCTCTCCATCCGCTGTTCTCCCTCCGCGCAGTGCGTCAGCCGGCCTCCGCCTTCGAAGCCGGGCCCCCGCCGCATCAAGATGCAGACACCGGACATACCGGCGTTCCGGATCCCGGCAAAGCCGGGATCCGGCTGCCTTATTTTCTCAAAAGATACGGCTTGTCCGTGAGAACCGTGACGATCAGCTTCCGAAGCGGCTCATCAAGACCGCAGTGCGGATCGCCCGCGTCAAGATCACGCACCGTCCCGTTAAGGCGAATGCGCACCCGCGTCCCGCCGAGCGGCAGGAATCCGGTGTTCTCCGAATTCAGGAAATCCTCCTCCGTCCAGTACAGCGTCAGCTTATCCCGGTACGGACGGCCCGTATGCGGACAGAAGACCGCACAGTTGCCGCACTCGTTGCACATCCCGTCGATATGAAGGATCTGCTCCTCCGAAAGGCCCGGCACACGGACTGCAATGTTGGCCCGGTTCGGGCAGACGTCCGTGCAGACCTCGCAGACACCGGCGCAGCCGAGGCACCGCCGGTCCGGCAGCGCCGTGGTATCCGGCTCGATCCGTCCCTTTCTTGCCTTCGCCTCTTCAGCCGGAAGTGAGGCGTTGTCTTCCTCAAAGGCGCCGAACAGATTCCGGTCCGCCTCTTCCTCTGTCACGCCGTCCGCCTCCGCACAGATGGCGGCAGCCGCCCGCTGGGCGTCGGCGATAGCCTTCACCACCGTCGCCGGGCCCCTCCGGCCGTCTCCGGCCGCATAGAGATGAGGCACCGTGGTCCGGTTCCACGCATCCGTCACCGGAAGACCCCGGGCGTCCAGTTCAGCGCCTGCGTCTCTCAGCAAAGATGCATCCACCCGTTCGCCTACCGCAGAGATCACGCAGGACGCTGCCATCCGGACCGTCACGCCCGATGAGACCGGGGCGCGGCGTCCGGACGCGTCCGGATCGCCCAGCTTCATCACGTCCAGTGTCAGGACTCCGTCCGCAAGGGACACCGGCGACAGAAGCTCGTGGAACTCCACGCCGTCCGCGACCGCCGCCTGAAGCTCTTCCTCATCGGCCGGCATATACCGTTTCGTCCGGCGGTAAACAAGGCGGACATGCTTCACGCCGGGAAGATGCGCCGCGGCGCGCGCCACGTCCATCGCCGTGTTGCCGCCGCCGACGACCACGACGTCCTCGCCGGTCTGAAGTCCCGCCGGATCCTCCTTCGCCTTCACAAGGAACGTCAGCGCGTCGAGATCCGCGCCGTCCGGGAGAACCTTGCGTCCGGGCGCCCACGCGCCGCAGGATACGATCACATCCGTAAATCCCTCCGCCTTCAGCTCCGCGACGGACGAGACCTCCCGTCCGGTCCGGATCTCCGCCCCGAAAGAAAGCGCCAGCTCCACATCCCGGTCGATCGCGCCGGATGAAATCCGGAACGCCGGAATCGCCCATCGCGGCACGCCGCCTGCCTGCTCTCTTTTTTCGAAGACCGTGACCGGAAATCCTTCCCGTGCGAGGAAAGACGCCGCGGCCAGCCCGGCCGGGCCTCCGCCGACCACGGCGATCCGCCGTCCGGTCCGCGCGGGCTTCGGCCGGATCGAGGGCTTCACGGTCTGAAATGCTGTCTCAGCCGCAAAAAGCTTCATCCTGCGGATATGCACGCCCTCCTCGTAGTGGCTCCGCATGCAGCGGTCGGTGCAGGTATGCGGGCAGATCGTGCCGGTCGTAAAGGGCAGCGGATTCCGGGAAAGAATGATTTTCAGCGCGTCCTCGTTCCGTCCCTCCTCCAGCGCGTGGAGATAGGCCGGAATATCCTGACGGATCGGGCATCCCGTGCGGCAGGGCGCGATGAAGCAATCCATCAGCGGAAGCGGCTCCTCCGACTTCCGGTCCGGCGTTCCCTTCACCGGCTTCCGGTACCGGGGATTTGTCAGCGCGTCCTCCGCCAGCGCAGCCACCGCCGCCGTGTCGACGCCGCCAAACACAGCGGACCCGTTCTGTTCCGCAGTGAGCTTCTGCGTCAGAGAAGCCATCTGGCTCAGGCGCTGATAGCCGCCCGGCTTCAGCAGATTGGTCGCCATCGTCACCGGCCAGATACCCGCGCCGGTCAGCGCCGCCAGATTACCTGCGTCAGCGCCGCCGGAAAAGCTGATCCTCATCTGACCTCCGAAGGCTTCGCTGATTCTTCTCGCCAGCTCGATCGTCAGCGGAAACAGGCTGCGTCCCGACATATACATCTCCTGGCTCGGAAGCTCGCCGGCCTTCACGTCCACCGGGAATGTATTCGTCAGCTTCACACCGAATGTCAGCTGAAGCTTCCTGCCAAGCTCCGTCAGCCTCTGAAGCATCGGAACGGCGTCGCCCCACTGCAGGTCCTCCCGGAAATGGTGGTCGTCAAACGCGACGTAATCGAATCCGAGCCGGTCCAGGGTCGTCCGGGCAAAGTCATAGCCGAGCAGCGTCGGATTGCATTTGATAAAAGTATGAAGCCCCTTCTCCTCCAGCAGATAGGTGGCAATCCGCTCGATCTCGGCCGGCGGACATCCGTGCAGCGTCGATTCGGTGATGGAACGGGATATATGCGGGGAAATGCAGTCCGCAAACGACTCGTCCACCCGCTCAAGCCGTCCTTCCTGCACGGCCTTTCGCGTCGCCTCCCGGCACTCCGCGAAGACCGGACGGGCCGAGGCGTCCTTCATTCCCTCGATGAAAGCGTCAATCTTGGGCGTCCGGATTCCGTCCAGATCATAACCGACGGACATATTGAAGATAAAGCCGTCCGGATCGCCCAGTCCCAGCTCCTTCGCCAGAACCTTGCAGAGGAACCAGGCCTTCACATACTCCTCATATGCCTGCTCCACTGTCAGCTCCGTCGACCACTCGCAGTTGTAGCCCTCGTCGCCGGCGGCGATGCAGGGCTTCGGCACGCAGGCCGCCAGCTCGCGGCCATCCATCTTCTGCACGGTCTTCAGCTCGAAGAACCGTGCGCCGGCCGCATAGGCCGCTACGATATTCTGCGCCAGCTGGGTGTTGGGTCCGGCCGCCGGCCCGAAGGGCGCCTCCGTCTTCTCACCGAAAAGACTCAGCGCGCACCCGTCGGTATGACGTATGATCTTCGAGACGCCGAAGATACTCCCTTCGTTCCTGTATTCCGTGAGCACCCAGTCCAGCAGCTGCGGATAGGGAATCGGTCTCATCACGTCACTCATCTCATATCCTCCTCAGTACGTCCGGCGGTTCAGGCTCCCCCAGAGCTTCTTCGCCTGCTCCATGGTCCAGTTGTTGATCTTATCCTCGTCGATATTCACAAATTCGCGGTCCTTATAGAGAACGCGCCCGTTGATAATCGTCGTGCGGCAGTTCTTTCCCATCATACCGAACAGCATATGGCCGTCCGCGTTGGCGTCCGAGAACGGTGTGAACGGACGGTAGTCCATCACGATGACATCCGCGGCCGCTCCCGGCTTCAGGATGCCGAGCGGTTTCTTGAAATACTTTGAGGCGATGATCCGGTTGTTCTCGAAGAGCATCTTCGTTCCTTCCCCGAATCCCACGTTCGGAAGTCCCGCGTTGTGCCGCTGGATGATGAGGAAGACCTTCAGCGACTCCAGCATATCGTGTGTGTAGGCGTCCGTTCCCATACCGACGAGGATGCCCTTCTTCATCATCTGCAGGACCGGCGCGCAGCCGACTGCATTTCCCATATTCGACTCAGGGTTGTTGACCACCATCGTCCCGGTCTCGCGGATGATATCCATCTCGGCTCCGTTCACATGGATGCAGTGGCCAAGCAGCGTCCGCGGTCCGAGGATGTCGTTGTCAAGCAGCCTTTCAACCGGCCGGCAGCCGTAGTTCCGGAGGCTGTCCCAGACGTCGTTCATTCCTTCCGAGACATGGATGTGGAAGCCGGTGAGTCCGTCGTTGGCCTCGACCATTTTCCGGAAGGTCCGGTCGGAGATGGTGAAGAGCGCGTGCCCGCCGAACATCGCGCGGATCATGTCATCGTCCTCCTTCGCAGCCCAGCGTGCGAACTCCGCGTTCTCCCGGATCGCCTGATCGCACTTCTCCTCGCCGTCCCGCTCGGAAACCTCATAGCAGAGACAGGCCCTCATCCCGAGTTCCTTCGCCACGTCCCGGATCGCGAAGAGAGAGCCGGGAATCTCGCAGAAGGAAGCGTGGTGGTCAAAGATCGTCGTCACGCCGTCCCGGATGCAGTCGAGAATCGTCGCGTAGGCACTGGCGCGGGTGCCGTCAAGGGTCAGCTTCCGGTCAATGGCCCACCACGTCCCGTCCAGCACCTCGAAGAAGTTGGTCGGATTGTTGCCCTCGATGGAGAGTCCCCGTGCGAGACCGCTGTAGATGTGGGTGTGCGCGTTGATGAAGCCGGGCATGATGACCTGACCCTTCGCGTCGACAAACTCCGCATCAGGATACTTCTTCCGCATCGTCCCGGAATCCCCGACCTCGCGGATGGTATCGCCGTCCATCACCACGGCGCCGTCGCGTAAGAACGGGTTTTCCGGATCTCGTGTCAAGACCATGCCATTGCCAAGCATCAGCATAATTCATCCCTCCTTTTTCCGATTTATTCTGGTACTATTCATTATATATCTGTCAGCTTGAATAGTCATTGCATTTTGAGCCGAAAGTTGTTAAATTGTTATCGAACCTAAAAAAGTGTAAGGGGGCCTCGTATGAATGCACCGGATATCCGCTATTACGCCCGTCTGATCCATGATCTGGCCGATCATTTCGGCCCTTCCACCGAACTCGTCGTGCATGATCTCCGGGCCCGGGATCCCGAGCATTCCATCGTCGCCATCGAGCACGGAGAAATCACCGGACGCAAGATCGGCGACGGCCCGTCAAAGGTCGTCATCGAGGCTCTCCGTTCCGATCCGGACCGTCTCACCGACCGTCTCTCGTACCTCACGAAGACAGAGACCGGCAAACTTCTGAAATCCAGCACCATCTATCTCCGCGGAAACAAGGGCGAGGTGATCGGCATCCTCGGCATCAACACGGACATCACGCTGACGATGGCGATGGAGCAGTACCTCCACGCCTACCATGCGCTGGACGTCCCGGGCGTCGAGCCCGAACAGATCACGACCAGCGTCACCGACCTGCTGGACACGCTGATCCAGCAGAGCATCTCACTGGTGGGAAAGCCCGTCGCCCTGATGTCAAAGGATGAAAAGGTCCGCGCGATCCGCTTTCTGAACGACAGAGGCGCTTTTCTGATCACCAAGTCCGGACCGAAGATCTGTCAGGTTTTCGGTATCTCGAAATACACGCTCTACAGCTACCTGGACGAGGCGAAGCAGGAATCATGAGACGGCACTGACGGACGCATAGACAATAAGGGGGCGGCGCATCTGACCAAGACGTCAGACGCGCCGCCCCCCTTATTGTCCCCGTCCGCCGCTCAGCGCAGCAGATAGACGAGATTGGCCGGATCCATATAGGAGTCGATCTGCTCCGGCCGTTCCACCGATGCATTGGCAAGAAGCTGATCGATCATCGCGAACCGTTTCTTCTCCCCCTCCGGCGCCTTTGAGAAGTCCAGTTCCTTAAGCCCCGCCGCCTTGTAGAAGCTGTTCAGGATCACCAGATAGACGTAGGTGACCAGATTGGTGCAGAAAGCGTCCTCCAGCCAGTAGGTCGTCTTCATCTCCCTGAAGCGGTGGCACGCCTTCACCAGCGCCAGATACCCGTCCAGATCTCCGTAGTTGGAGAAGCACCGGTCGTAAATACCGTCGTCCAGATCGCTGACGAAGTCCACCGGATCGTCCTCCATCACCGTGATCTTGTCCTTCGTCTCCATCTGGGGAAGCAGGTGATCCTCGAAGATCTCGAGAATCGCCGGATCCTTCTCCACCACCGTCACCGTCTTCACATTTTCCTTCAGCGAAGCCATATAAGCGAAATAGCCCATTCCGCAGCCGAGAGCCAGTACGTTTCCCTTCGCCGCCCGGATATGAGGGTCGATGGTCAGGATCTCGTTGGGCGTCACCGCCTTCACGGCCCGTCTCTCCTTCAGGATGGCAGGAAAGCGTACTTCCTCGTTGAACGCGGCGATACGCGGCATGTCGATGGCGCGCAGCGGTCCTCGCTTCGGGGTGTTATAGACGAAAAGCTGTCCCGGCAGGAACGCGATCTGGCCGATGCGGTAATCACCGGCGCCGACATTCTCCAGACGGATCTTCTTAAGGAACGGGTTCTCCGCAAACGTATCCTTCGTGAACCAGCGGCTGAATTTCGCGATGCAGGCCATCACATAATTCTCGTCAGCGGCATTTTTGAACAGGTCCGCATACCGGTCTTTGACGAGGCCCATCAGGATCGTCATCACTCTTGCCTCCTCCGGCGTGAGATCGACCTTCTTCTCCTTCATGCCCTGACGGTACCGCTCCGCCGTCTCATCGATCTCCGCGAGATTTTCCGGCGGTCTGCTCCCGTTGACGGCAGCGGCCAGCGTGCGGTTCATATTCACATTCAGATTCCGGTCGGCGATAAGCCGGCCGATCCTCTGTCGGATCTGTTCTGAGTTTTCGATCTGCATTGTTCTTCCCCTTTTTCTTCTCGATGCCCGGGGCTGTCAGAAGGCCGCCTCCGGAGCTCATATGCCCTACTTTACCACAAAGCCGGCAGGTTGAAAACATCCGCGGCTTCGTCCGGCGCGCTCCGGTTCCGCGTGACCCGCACCTTACGGCAGCAGTGCGAACAGGATACGCCTCTCTGCGTCTTCTTCCCGTCATCCGGCAAGAAAGCCTGCGACGATCATCATCTGGGCCGCGAGATAAGTCGGCATCACCGCCTTCTGTGACGTCTTAAGAAAGAACCCGAAGGCAAGCACGGTGTCCGACACGATGAACAGCAGCGAGCCGGCCGCGGAGACGGCTCCGCCCGGACGGCCGCCCAGCGCGGCGTACAAAACGGCGAGAAAGCTCATCGTCACGATCGCCGCCATGTAGGCGAGCACAGGGATCAGACAGACTCCGCGTCCCGGTCCGATATCCATCGCCGGCCAAAGCTTTCTGACCGCCAGCACCGCCGCCACGAGATAGACGGCAAGAACCGCCATCACCGGATGAAATCCGCTCCACGTAATCCGCCCCGCAAACACAGCCGCATAGCATAGATGTCCGCCCAGAAAGCTGACGCATCCGAGAGCCAGCAGCGCAAGCCGGCTGCTCATCAGCAGGACGTCTCCGAGGAATCCGAGGGCAAGCGCCCAGATCACCAGAGGCTCCGCCGGATGCGCCGCGGAGAGATAGAACACGAGAAGGGAAGGCATCAGCAGCGGCTTGATCCGGTTCCGGATCATTTCTTCCTTTCCGGCGAAGACGCCGGCCACGTAGACTGCCGAGAGCAGCAGATATACCGCGAGAAACAGAACGGATGCCAGACTCATAGTACCTCCTTCCTCCCGCTTTTCCGTGCGGGAATGGCGGATCGTCAAACGGAGGCGCGCCGGAATCTCCCGTCGCGCCTCCGTTCCTTTCCTTCAGATATAACCAAGCGAGCGGAACAGCCACAGCCAGAATGTGAGCGTGAAGGAGCTCATCACCGTCGTCACCATCACGATGCCGGACGACACCGCTCCGCGATACCCCATATTCTTCGCCATCACATAGCCTGCCACCGTCGCGGCTGATCCCGACATAATGACGGAAGCGACCAGTTTCTGGTCCCGGTAGCCGAAGTGAACCGCCATCAGCGACGTAATCGCGCAGAACCCGATCAGCCTGAGGAAAGAGGCCGTGAGGATCGGCTTCATCTGCTTCCCGATCGCCTGAAAGTCAAGGCTGGCTCCGAGCGCGAGAAGTCCCATCGGCGAGGCCATCCGTCCGATGTAATCGATCGTCTTCGCCGGTATCTCCGGCATCGGAAGGCCGGACAGCGCCCATGCAAAGCCCAGCAGAATGCCCCAGATAATCGGATTTGTCAGGATCCCGGCAAGCGTGCGGCGCATCCTGTTTCCGTCCATCTTCCCGCCGTCCGGATTCATCAGGGAAAGCACTGCGACGGCGATGATGTTGTAGATGGGCACACAGCCCAGCATCATCAGCGTGCCGACCGATCCGTCCCTGTAGATGTTCTCGATATAGGCCATACCGAGCAGGGAGGCGCTGCCCCGGTACGCGCCCTGTACGAACTCTCCGCGGACCGACCGTTCACGGAACAGAAAGGAAACAGCCAGTGCAATCCCGGCGGACAGCAGCGTCGCGGCGAAGCAGAACAGCACGTATCCCCCGTCCCACAGCTTCCGGATGTTCACGCCGTACAGCTCGGCGAATAAATTGACCGGCAGGGCCACCTTGAAGACGAAGGTATTCATCGACGCGGCAAAACGCGCGCTGATGAGCCCGGACCGGCGCATCATGCATCCCAGCACCATGAGAAGAAAAACCGGCACCGTCGCGTTGAGACTGAACATCAGGTCCTTCATGAAAGCAAATCTCTCCTCTTCGATCTCCCGGATTCCGGAAGAAGCATCTGCTCCGGGCCGCTCCGCTCTCCGCCGCACGCCCTCTCCGCGGCTGCTTCACCCGGACCGTTTCATGTCCCGGGCCCTCATACGCCGGTCCGGTCCGAACCCTTATACCGCGCCGATTTCCGCCGCGAAAATCGTCTCCGCGATATGGAAATACAGGATCAGCGAGCAGGCGTCCACGATGGTCGTGATGAACGGCGTCGCCATAATCGCCGGATCCAGATGGATCAGCTTCGCGAACAGCGGCAGAACCGCTCCCACCAGCTTCGCCATGATGATCGCTCCGAACAGGGCCACCGAGACGACGAGTGCATAGCGGAACGCATAGGGATCCGGATGCTTCGCGAACACGCCGTACATCAGAATAATCCGGGCGCCGTTGACGGCCCCGAGAATCAGCCCCACGATCGCGGCGACCCGGAGTTCCTTCCAGATTACCCTTCCCATATCCCGGACGGTCACTTCTCCCAGCGCCAGTCCGCGCACCATCAGCGTACAGACCTGATTGCCGCAGTTGCCCGGCGTATCCATCAGCATCGGCATGAAGGAAACCAGCAGCGGGATCGCGTTGAAGGCCGCCTCGTAGTGCTCCGTCACCATGCCCGTGAACGTAGCGGACAGCATCAGGATCAGCAGCCAGGGAATCCGCTGCTTCGCGTGCTGCCATACGCTGGTTCCGAAATAGCTTGCCGTCTGGTCCTCCGGGATGATCGCGGCCATCTTCTGCATGTCCTCGGTGGACTCGTCCACCAGGACGTCCACCGCATCGTCAATCGTGACGATTCCGACCAGCATGCCCTCATCATCCACGACCGGCATCGCGTTGAAGTCGTACTTCGCGAGCTGATGCGCCACATACTCCTGGTCGTCCGTCACCTTGACGCAGACCAGATTCTCGTCCATCAGATCACGGATCGGCGTGTCCGGATCATTGAGCAGCAGATCGCGGGCGCTGACGACGCCCTTCAGCCGGTTTTTGTCCACCACATAGCCGGTATACACCGTCTCGGCGTCCGGTCCCTGCTTCCGGATTTCCTCCAGCGCCTGACGGACGGTGAGGTTCTCCCGGAACCGGATGTACTCGGGCGTCATGATTGAGCCGGCCGAATACTCGGGATAATGCAGCAGCTTGTTCAGCGAATCCCTTGTCTTCTTTGACGACTTCGCCAGCACACGCTTCACCACGCTGGCAGGCATATCCTCCAGCATGTCGGCCGCGTCGTCCAGACTGATCTCCTCGATCGTATTGACGATCTCGGCGTCGGAGAACCCTTCCACCAGCTCCGACCGGGCGTCGTCCGACATAAACGTAAACGCCTCGGTCGCCGCGTCCTTTCGCAGCAGCCGGAACACCACCAGCCGGTTGTTCTCATCAAGTTCTTCCAGCACGGACGCGAGATCGGCCGGATGCATGTCGCTGGTCGCGTCGCGCAGCTCCTTGTATTTTTTCTTCATAAGCAGGCCGAGAATCTGCTGCTTCAGCCGTCTCGTCCTCTCGAAGTCCTCAGCCTCATGCTCATGGCTGTTCTGCTGTTCTGTCTCCGCCGGGGCGGCCAGCCCCGACTCCCGTTCCTTCTCTCTGTCGCTCATCGGACTCCCTCTCTTCTTCCGCCGGGACGGATCGGCTCCGCCCGGCGTGCGTCTTTATGAACATGCAGTCGGCCGGCCTGTTCCCGGCCGAATGACCGCCTCTGTCTTTCGATCCGCGTCATGCGGCTGACCTGCAGACACAAAACGCGGTCCCATGCACGGCGAATACCGCCGGCAGGGACCGCGCTTCCGTATGCGAAGAGGGAACCGCGCGTCATCACGCGCGGAAAAATCTTCTGACAGAGAAAGCGGCGGACTGACCCCCGCGGCGGCAGCTGCATCGTCGATCATGGTCCGTATCCATACCGCTGTCACCTCGCTTTCCTGTCCAGTCTTCAGTACCCGGCCTCCCGGCTGATAATGCAGCCCGCGGCCGGTCGTTCATGCGCCTCACCCGCAAAGCACTCCGGCGCCCGCCGGACTGCCTCGTGAGGAAGCTTACGCCAACTCCTTTGCCAGCGCAGCGATCTCCGCCCTGTTCGCGTCGCTGAGCGCAGACCGGATCGTCACGCAGTGCTCCGCGAAGGTAAGGCCGCAGCACTTCCCGAGAAGGCAGGTCATCACCTTTTTCGCCATCGGCGCCCAGCTCCCGTTCTCGATCATCGCGATCTTCCGGTTCCGGAAATTCCGCTCCGTCAGACGCTCGATGAAATCGCGCATAAACGGATAAATATCCGCGTTGTAAGTCGTCGTCGCGAGTACAAGGCGATCCGTGCGGAATGCGTAGGACACAGCCTCCGTCATGTCGTCCCGGCAAAGGTCAAAGAGGAATACCTTTGTCCCGGCCGCCTCCAGTTCCTTTTTGAGAAGCATCACCGCTTCCTTCGTGTGGCCGTAGACGGAGGTGTACGCCAGCGTCACGGCGGAGAGCTCCGGCGTGTACGAGGACCACTTGTTATAGAGATCGAGGTAATGGGAGAGGTCTCCCTCAAGCACCGGACCGTGAAGGGAGCAGATCGTCCGAATGTCCAGTCCGGACGCCGCCTTCAGCAGATTCTGTACCTGCATGCCGTACTTGCCGACGATCCCGATATAGTAGCGGGCTGCCTCGTCGTCCCAGCCTTCTTCCCCTGAGTCCAGCGCGCCGAACCGGCCGAAGCCGTCAGCCGAGAACAGCACATGAGCTGTGCTGTCATAGGTCACCATCACTTCCGGCCAGTGTACCATCGGTGCGAACACAAAGGTCAGCACATGACGTCCCAGCGTCAGCGTATCCCCGTTCTTCACCAGAAGCCGCTTCATGTTCTCCGGCAGGCGGAAGAACTGGTCCATCATCGCGAAGGTCTTCGCATTGCCCACCACCGTGGCATCCGGATATGTCTCCAGAAAATGAAGAATATTCGCGGAGTGATCCGGTTCCATATGCTGTACGATCAGATAATCCGGTTTCCGTCCGCCAAGCTCGCCGGCGAGTTTTTTCAGCCACTCGTCCGTGAAGTGGATGTCCACCGTATCCATCACCGCGGTCTTTTCGTCCATGATCAGGTAGGAATTATAGGACATTCCGTGCGGCACCGGGTACTGGGCCTCAAACAGATCCACCTGATGGTCATTGACGCCGATATATCGGATATCTTCTGTCATTGCTGTCTCCTTCCGGGGCCGGCTGCTCCGGCCGTCCGGATTCACTATATTATAGAAACGCATCTGAGTCAAAGCTTTTCCATCGCCTGAAGACGAAAAGGGACCCGGCATCGCCGGATCCCCATCCTGTCTTTCAGCGGGATCTGCCCGCTTTCATCCAGCCGCTTATTTTCCGGACGCCGGGATCAGATGGCCCGCTTCCAGAGCCGGCCGAAGTGCCAGATACAGCACCGCCGCGCAGACCGTCGAAAGCAGCGAATTGACCAGCGTCACGCCGGCCGCAATCTTCACCGCGTAGTTCACGAACTGCACCGGCTGTCCGAAGATGAAACGGTCCCGGAAGTACCCGATCACCGGATCCGTCACCACATTGACAAGAAGGCCGCTGAGCGCGCTGACGATGACGGCCGTCAGGTACTTTTTCCTCGGCGTCTGCTTCGCTCTGAGCGACCGCAGATGGAAGCCACGGTGCGCCGTCAGTCCGCAGACGATGCCGATGATGAATTTCAGGATAAATGTGCTGACCGCATACCCCGGATCGCCGGCCAGAATATCCGCCATCGAAAGACCGATCGCGCCGGCAAGTCCGCCGGAGACGCCGTCCAGCAGCATCGCGGTCAGCGCGGTGAAGGTATTGCCGAGGTGAAAGGACGAGCCGGTTCCGAAGACGTTCGGGACACGGAAAAACTCATACGCGATAAAACTGAGCGCCGCCGATACGCCGATGAAGGCGATTCTCTGCGCGGTCCAGGCGCGGCTCTTTCCCGCGTCCGTAACGGCTGCCGTAGACTGTGACATACTGTTTCCTCCTTCTGAATCGCTGCGCCGGTCATTTTCCTCGTAATCCTACAAAAATGATTGGCTTTCACAGGTTTTCTTCATTATAGTCGAATCTGGTTCTATGTATATAGCCAGTTTTGCGATATTTTATATGACCACATTCAGAGACATACATGCTGCAGGACGCGACGGAGCCGGACAGGAGGAGGTAATGAGCCGTCTCTTCCGCCGCCGTGCGAACTGTCCGGCACAGTTCTTTTCAAAAGCACGGCAGCGCAAAGGGGCCGGTCCGCCTCCGGACCGGCCCCTTGTCCTGAATCAAAAGGGCGTCTTCGTCTCTCTGCGCTTCGATGCCGTCAGATGCCGCTGGCTCCGTAGTTGCTCAGCACGCGGGCCGAAGGATCATTGACATTGCATCCCGGCCAGCTCCGGTTCGGCATCCAGAAGGTCGGGATCATCTCCGCCTGCCCCGGATAATACTGCTCGAAGAGCTCGCGGTAGAGAAGGGATTCTTTGGTAAACGGCGTCGCGAACACGTATTTTTTCCGCTTTTCCTCAAATTCCTCATCCGTGTACTGCTCTTCCGCGTAGGCGCGGAGGTCGTCCACCATCGAATGTCCGACCGCGTCCGAGAACGCGGCCTTTTCTCTCATCAGAAGGTCACGGGGCAGCCATTCGCCGTTCTCAAAAGCGTGCCGCAGCAGATACTTGCCCTTGCCGTAGACATTCATTTTGACGGACGGATCGAGTCTCATTACATAGGAGACAAAATCCAGATCGCCGAATGGCACGCGCGCCTCCATGGAATGAACGGAAATACACCGGTCGGCGCGGAGTACGTCATACACGTTCAGCTCACGCACCCGTTTTTCCGCTTCCGCCTGAAACTCCGCCGCCGACGGAGCAAAATCCGTGTACTTGTATCCGAACAGCTCGTCGGACACCTCGCCGGTGAGCAGCACCCTCACATCGGTATGCTGATGGATGTACTCGCAGCACAGGTACATCCCCATGCTGGCGCGGATCGTCGTAATGTCGTACGTTCCCAGCGCGGCGATGACCTTCGGAAGATTGCGGATCACGTCGTCTCTCGAGATGATGACGGCCGTGTGATCCGCGCCGAGATAGTCCGCCGCCTCCTTCGCATATTTGAGGTCAATGGCATCCACATCCATCCCGATCGCGAATGTCCGGATCGGGCGGGCGAGAAGACGTGCCGAGATCGCGCATACAAGCGAGGAGTCGAGTCCTCCGGACAGCAGGAAGCCGACCGGCGCGTCCGCATCCAGCCGCTTGTCCACCGCACGGATCAGAAGCTTCCGGATCTCCGCGGAGGCTTCATCCGCCGTCGCATGGATGACCTCCGTCGGCGCTCCGCCGCGTCCGCTTACGCAGGCATCATCCGTCGGATCGAACCGGCTGCCGTCCGGCGCCTGTTCTTCAAACGTCTTTCTTCCTTTGTAAATCTCCGCGTACCGCGTGAAGACACCGTCCTTCCAGTAGCAGCCCGGAGGGAATGGCATCACCCGGCTGCAGAGTCCCACCAGATTCTTCGCTTCCGAGGCGAAGACAATGGAGCCGTCCTCCAGATAGCCGTAATGCAGCGGCCGGATGCCGATCGGATCGCGGGCCGCGATAAAGGAACGGGTCTTCGAGTCATAGATCACCATCGCAAACTCGGCGTCCAGCATGGAGAACATCCCCACTCCGTACTTGTGGTAAAGCGGCAGGATGATCTCACAGTCCGAGCTGCTGCGGAACATGCAGCCGTCCTCGATCAGTTCCCGGCGAAGTTCCCGGAAACCGTAAAGTTCGCCGTTGCACACCACCATATCTCCGTCCAGATGAAACGGCTGCATGCCCTCCTCCGTGAGGCCCATGATGGCCAGACGTTGAAAGCCGAGCCAGCCGTCGCCTGCTTCTTCGAAACGCATGGCGTCCGGTCCTCTGGATGTGGTCTTGAGAAACGCTTCCTTCGCACGATTAAGCGCGGTACTCCTCCTTGTAAAACCCATAATCGAACACATCTGACGCCCTCCTCTCCGCCCGAAAAAGCAAAAGACAGCAAGCCATGCCTCTGCGCATGAACCTGCTGTCCCACATCGGACTCATTTTTCATTTTCCGGGCAGCACGGCCTGAAATGCGGATGCATTCTCCAAAACCGAAGCGTCCCGTTTGCTGACTCATGCTATCACCGGCTTTCCTGTATGTCAATCGGTCGCGGATGAATCCGATTGTTCAAAAACACGGACAGTGTTTTTTATTTACACCGTTCCGGAATCGAGGTATGCTGGTGTATGTTTTTGTTTCGATGAGAGAGAGCCTGTTGAAATGGCGGGCGGACATCTTATAATAGAAGCATCCTGAAACAACGGTCAGACGAAAGGAGTGAACCAATGGCAACCAAATATGTCTTTGTGACAGGAGGCGTCGTCTCCGGTCTCGGCAAGGGAATCACGGCCGCTTCCCTCGGCCGTCTGCTGAAGGCGCGGGGCTACAGCGTCACCATGCAGAAGCTGGATCCGTACATCAACATTGATCCCGGAACCATGAACCCGATCCAGCACGGCGAGGTCTATGTCACGGAAGACGGTATTGAGACGGATCTTGATCTCGGTCATTACGAACGTTTCATCGACGAAAACCTCGGCATCAACGCCAACGTCACCACCGGCAAGATCTACTGGTCCGTTCTGCAGAAGGAGCGTCACGGCGATTACGGCGGCGGCACGGTGCAGGTCATCCCGCATATCACCAACGAGATCAAGAGCCGCTTCTACAGCAGCACGGACGACGATGCCACTCATATCGCGATCATCGAAGTGGGCGGCACCGTGGGGGATATCGAGTCCCAGCCGTTCCTCGAGGCGATCCGGCAGTTCCAGCAGGAGATCGGACATGACAACGCCTGCCTGATGCTGGTCTCTCTGCTGCCCTATCTGCGCTGCTCACGTGAGATGAAGACGAAACCGACCCAGATGGCCGTCAAGTCCATGCAGTCCATGGGACTTCAGCCGGACGTGATCATCTGCCGGTCTGAGGTCGAGCTCTCTTCTTCCATCCGGAAGAAGATCGCGCTCTTCTGCAACGTGCCAGAGGCCCATGTGCTCCAGAATCTCGACGTGGACTATCTCTACGAGGCGCCTCTGATGCTCGAGAACGAGCATATCGCCGATGTGGTTCTTCAGGCTCTCCACCTCCCGGATCCGGAACCGGATCTCACGGAGTGGAAGGAGATGGTCGCACGGCTCCGCCACCCGAAGACCGAGGTCACGGTCGCGCTCGTCGGGAAGTACACCGCACTCCATGACGCCTACTTAAGCGTCGTCGAGTCTCTGAAGCACGGCGGCATCTACAATTTCGCCGATGTCCACATCAAGTGGATTGAGTCCGAGGACGTAACGCCCGAGACGGTTCAGCTTCTGCTGAAGGACGTGGACGGCGTACTGGTCCCGGGCGGATTCGGCGACCGCGGCATCGAGGGTATGATCTGCGCCATCGAGTACGCCCGGAAGAACGGCCTTCCGTATCTTGGGCTCTGCCTCGGCATGCAGCTGGCGATCGTCGAGTTCGCGCGGCATGTAGCGGGCCTCCCGGAGGCGGACAGCATTGAGTTCAATGATCACACGCCTGATCCCGTCATCGCACTGATGCCGGACCAGAACGATGTGGAGGATATCGGAGGCACGCTCCGTCTCGGATCCTATCCCTGCCATCTGACAGAAGGATCTCTGGCTGAGCATCTCTACGGCAAGACGGAGATCACGGAACGCCACCGTCACCGCTACGAGGTCAACAACGCTTACCGTGAGAAGCTCGCATCTGCCGGCCTCGTCTTTTCCGGCCAGTCGCCGGACGGTCATATCGTGGAGATGTGCGAGCTGCCTTCCCATCCGTTCTTCATCGCCACGCAAGCCCACCCGGAATTCAAGTCCCGTCCGAACCGTCCGCATCCGCTGTTCCGCGGTTTCGTCGAGGCCGCGCTGAAGCACCGGGACACGCGCGGGTAAGCGGCGCTCCCCTTCCGGGTACCGGAAAAAGTGCAAGGCGCAAAGTCAAAACAGTTGACTTGAAATACGCGGTCAGCTTATAATCGGTCGCATAAAAGAGCGAGGGTGCTCCTGAATGGGAGAGCCTCGCTCTTTTTTCATCATTGTCACGGCAGAACAAACCATCATCATTTCCTGTCTGCGAAAAGAAGGGAGAAAGAGTACGCATATGAGTTACACGAAAGAGGACATCCTCCGGATGGCCAAGGAAGACGATGTGGAGTTTATCCGCATGCAGTTCACGGACATCTTCGGCCAGCTGAAAAACGTGGCGATCACGGCTTCTCAGCTCGAGAAGGCGGTCAACAACCAGATCATGATCGACGGCAGCTCCATCGAGGGCTTCGCCCGCATCTATGAGTCGGATCAGTACCTGTATCCGGATCTGGACAGCTGGTGCGTCCTTCCCTGGCGTCCGCAGCACGGCAAGGTCGCGAGACTGATCTGCGACGTCTACAACCCGGACGGCACGCCGTTCGCCGGCGATCCCCGCTTTGTTCTGAAGCGTGAAATCGAGCATACAGCCGCTCTCGGCTATGAATTCAATGTTGGTCCGGAATGCGAATTCTTCCTCTTCTCCACCGACGAGGAAGGTCGGCCGACCACGGAAACCGCTGACGAGGCGGGCTATTTCGATCTCGCGCCGATTGATCATGGCTCTGACACGCGCCGGGAGATCTGCATGAACCTCGAGCGGATGGGCTATGAGATCGAAGCCTCTCACCATGAAGTGGCGCGCGGACAGCACGAGATCGACTTCAAGTACGGTGCCGCCCTGCCCACCGCAGACAAGATCATGACTTTCAAGCTGGCAGTGAAAGTGCTGGCCCAGCGCAACGGCCTGCACGCCACCTTTATGCCGAAGCCGCTCTTCGGCGTCAACGGATCGGGCATGCACATCAACATGTCCCTCTTCAAAAACGGACGGAATATTTTCTATCAGGAAGACGGCTCGCTTAAGCTGAGCACCGAGGCGTACAGCTTCATCGCCGGGATTCTCGCCCATGTAAAGGGACTCGCCGCTCTGACAAACCCGCTGGTCAACTCCTACAAGCGTCTGGTTCCCGGCTATGAGGCTCCGTGCTATCTCGCCTGGTCCGCCTCGAACCGCTCCGCGCTGATCCGGATTCCGGCCGCCAGAGGTCAGGCGACACGGATCGAGCTCCGCTGCCCGGATCCGTCCTGCAATCCGTATCTCGCGCTGGCCGGCTGCCTCGCGGCGGGTCTCGACGGTATCGAAAAAGGAATGACGCCGCCGGCAGAAATCTCGGACAACATCTTCGCGATGAGCGAGGCTGTGAGAAAGCAGAACGGCATCGACTCCCTTCCGGGATCCCTTCAGGAAGCCATCGGCGAGCTGGAGCGCGACGAGCTTCTCGTGAAGGTACTCGGAGAGCATATCTTCACGCAGTACGTTTCCGGCAAAAAGGCTGAATGGGACGAGTACCGCACGCAGGTCAGCACCTGGGAGCTGAAGCGGTACATGAAGATGTATTGATCACCGGACAAAGGAGTCAGGCTTATGGTACGGACAATCGTTGCTATCGCGGATGACGCCCTGCGTGATTCGATTATACGAATTCTGCGCCGGAGCGGCATCGAGGTCCGGATCAGCTGCCGCTCCGGTCAGGAAACCGTGCGGGCCGTCCGGCGGATGGACGGCGGCGTCGTCATCTGTTCCGCCCGCCTCACCGACATGACCGCCGATGAGCTGGCGGATACACTGGGGCGGAGCGCCCTGTTTCTTGTGCTCGCCCGCCCTTCCGAGCTGGATTACTGTGAGAACGAGGCTCTCTTCCGCGTGCCTCTCCCTGTACATTCCGGAGAGCTGATCGGAGGCGTACGGATCCTGATGCAGCTGGACGATCACGTCACTCAGGCCCGCATACCGAAACGTTCCGATGAGGAGAAGGAGCTGATCACCCAGGCCAAGGAGATCCTCATGGAGAAGAACGACATGACCGAGGATCAGGCGTACCGCTTCATTCAGAAGAGAAGCATGGAGACCTCGACGCCTATGCCGGATGTGGCGAAGATGATTCTGACCGCACTGAGCTGACGGCCGGAAAGACGCGGAGGATCCGCCTGGGACAGCCTTGTTCCGGCATTCCTGTTCCGCCGCAGGATACTGAACCGAACCCGCACCGCGCGCCCGATTGGGCGCGCGGTCTTTTTATGCCGCGAAAACATCCGGACTATGGTATAATGTTGATCGTACGCCTTCCCGGACTGACCGGGAAACGTGCCGGATCATCACAGCTTCTGGAGGAAGAGCCCATGGATACAATCGCCGTTCTGATTCCCTGCTGCAACGAGGAACAGACCATCGGAAAGGTCGTCCGGGATGCCAGGGCCGCCCTCCCGGAGGCGGCTGTCTATGTCTACGACAACAATTCCACCGACCGGACAGCCGAACGGGCCGCCGAAGCCGGCGCCGTCGTGCGCAGCGAACCGATGCAGGGAAAGGGAAACGTGATCCGCCGGATGTTCCGTGAAATTGACGCCTGCTGCTATATCATGGTGGACGGAGACGACACATATCCGATGGACAGCGCACCGGAAATGGCCGACCTTGTGCTTCACCGCAATGCGGACATGGTAGTCGGCGACCGTCTCTCTTCCACCTACTTCACGGAAAACCGCCGGCCGTTTCACAATTTCGGCAACTCACTGGTACGGAGCACCATCAACCGACTCTTCAACTGTGACGTGAAGGACATCATGACAGGCTTCCGCGCCTTCAGCTATGACTTTGTGAAGACCTGCCCCGTGCTCTCGCAGGGATTCGAGATCGAGACGGAGATGACGATTCACGCGGTCTGTCACCGCATGCAGGTGGACAATGTCGTCGTCAGCTACCGGGACCGGCCCGCGGGAAGCTCCTCCAAGCTCAGCACGATTCCGGACGGCCTCCGGGTTCTCAGAACGATCGTTTCCCTCTATCGAAACTACCGTCCGCTCGGCTTCTTCGGTTTTTTTTCGCTGATTCTTCTCGTACTCGCGGCCGGCTTTTTCATCCCGGTTTTTCTCGACTACCTCGCGACCGGACTCGTCGCCCGCTTTCCGACGCTGATCGCCTGCGGCTTTGCGGCGATCGCCGCGCTGCTTTCCTTTTTTGCCGGGCTGATCCTCTCCAATCAGGAAAAAAACGAGCGCCGTCACTTCGAGCTGTTCCGAAATCTGATACACAGGACCCGCGGGTCACTGCCGGCTGATGCAGCCGGAGAGACGCCCGGATCAGACAATTGAAAGCCGACGACCCGCCGGCGGATGGATTCCGTTTTCTGACAGAGCAGGCATCCGCCGGTCCGCACCGCAACGGAGGAATACCATGCTGTTTGGAATGACGTATTACCAGATCTGCGCCTACTTTCTGATTTACTCCTTCGCCGGATGGATCGTCGAAGTCATGTTCTTTGCCGTCAGTCTCGGCAAAGTCGTGAACCGGGGATTTCTTAACGGTCCCGTCTGTCCTGTCTATGGCTTCGGCATGCTCGCCGTTCTGTCCGCGGGCCATGCGGCCGAAGGAGCCGCCTCACGGCTCGGTTTTTCCTTCACCATGCAGGGTGGCGGCTGGACCGACACGCTTCTTCTCTTTCTCGGCGGCATGCTGCTGACCACGCTGGTGGAGCTGGCGGCCGGCTGGGCGCTTGATCACCTCTTTCACGCCCGGTGGTGGGACTACCGGGATCGGCCTCTGAACTTTCACGGCTATATCTGTCTCGAATTCAGCATCATCTGGGGCATTGCGGTCGTCATCGTCGTCCGCGTCCTTCATCCTCTGATCAGCCGGAAGACGGTCAGCGTCGTACCCGAAACCTGCGGATGGCCGATCATGGCGGTTCTTTATGCCCTCTACCTGGCGGATCTGATTCTGACCGTGCTCACCGTCGTCGGCTTCAACCGGAAACTGGCCGAGCTTGACCGGCTGCGTGCCTCGATCCGCTCGATCAGTGACAAGCTCAGCGCCACGATCGCCGACACGACGATCTCGACCGCTCAGCATGTCCAGAATGGTCAGGTTCAGGCAGCGCTGGGCCGTGCGGAGCTGCGCGACGCGGTTCAGGAAAAATCAGAGCAGATGGCCGCCGGATTCAACACCCGGAAAGAGGCTGTGGCCGCGGAGTTCAGCGCCCGGAAAGACTCGGTCGCCTCCGGACTCGCCGCACAGCGTGACGCGCTGACGGAAAGCTATCGCGCAGCCCGTCAGAAGCTGACGGAAGCCACTCATTTCGGTTCCGGCCGTCTGATGAAAGCTTTCCCGAATATGGTTCATGAACAGTACGATGACCTTCTGAAAGAAGTGGAGGCGCAGCTGAACCGATATACCAAAAAACGGCGGAACCGCGGACACAATGCCCCGGACGCCGGAAAAACCGACCGTCCGCAGTAACTTCCGGCCATCCGTTCCGCTTCCGGCCGGACGGTTCTGGTCATCCGCTGCATTTTGCTGTACAATGACGAAAAGCAGATAAAGAAGGCAGAAAAAACGCATCGGACCGCTTATGAGAAAGGATTATGATGAAAATTCTAGTTGTCTACTATTCTCTTGAGGGAAACACGGATTATATCGCTCAGATGATCGCACGCAAATGCGGCGCGGTTCTGGAGAGGCTCAGGCCGGAAAACGAACCGCCGAAGAATGCGCTTCGCTACATCATCGGCGGCAGGGAGGCCATCCGCAACGAAAAGGCGCGTCTCAACACAACCGTTTACGATCCGGAAGCGTATGACATGATTGTGGTGGGCTCTCCTGTCTGGGCGGGAAGGATGACGCCGGCTGTCAGGGAATATCTCGTCAGCCACCCGTTCGAGGGGAAGAAGACGGCTATCTTTGCGTGCTCGGCGAGCGGGAAGGCAGACCGCACCATCGACGGCATCCGCACGCTGATGGCCGGCAACGAAGTCATCGGAACCGCCAGCTTTCGTCATCCGCTCCGCTACAGCAACAAGGCGGAGATTCAGGTAAACCGTTTTCTGGAAGAGACCGGACTGGCCGCCGCACAGAAGAAATGAGGCTCCGGGTCAGTCCGGCAGGCGGCTCTCCGCCCGTCAGACTGACTCCAGTTGCTTCAGTGGTCCCGCTTCGGGTTACTGCAGATCGGACGCCCGTCAGACTGACTCCAGTTTTTTCAGTGCTTCCCATACCCGGTGCAGCGGCAGTCCCATCACATTGTAGAAATCACCGTCGATCCCGCTGATAAAAGCAGCGAACGGTCCCTGTATCCCGTAGGCGCCGGCTTTATCCATCGGTTCCCCGCTCTCCGCGTACAGAAGAATCTCCTCTTCTGTCATCGGCGCGACGTGCACCGCCGTTTCCTCCACGAAACGGATTTTCTTTCTCTCCTTCTTTCCGCCGCAGCGAATCACGGAGACACCGGTGAGAACCTGATGCGTATGTCCTGCCAGCATCCCGATCATCCGGGCAGCCTCCTCATGAGTCGCCGGCTTTCCGAGCATACGCCCGCCGGCCGTCACCATTGTGTCAGCCCCGATCACCGTCTCCCCGTGTGAGAAACGCCGTGCAATTTCCTCCGCCTTGTGATCCGCCAGACTCTGCACCAGCCGGCGGGGTTCCGTTTCCGTCCGCTCCTCAGGCAGTTCACTCGGGATGATGATCGGCTCGATTCCGATCTGTCTCATCAGTTCCTGCCTGCGCGGCGACGCGGACGCGAGGATAACGGACGGAAGCCTTCTCGAGGAAATCAGGCGGTCCTCCGCATCGTAGCGGAGCTCCAGGTGAAAAAAGGGTTCGTCCGTCAGAAGATAGTCAAGAAAGATCCGGTCGCCCTCCCACAGGTTCAGACGGTAAACCTCCCGCTTCGGCACCCAGCGGAGCACGCCCTCGTCACACTCATGCATCTCACCGGAAAACGAATCCGAGGTGTAGAGGTACATCGCCTCGTCTTCCCACCGTTCGCTGAGAAAATCCACCACGCCGCGAAGCTTCACGCCGCCCAGCGTAAGGCCGGTTTCCTCCTTCGTCTCTCTCCGGATGCACTGCTCGGGCGTCTCCCCTTTTTCGACATGCCCGCCGACACCGATCCATTTTCCCTCGTTGAGATCGTTCTCCTTGCGAATCCGGTGCAGCATCAGATACTGGTCATTCTGTTCAATATAACAAAGTGTCGTCAGTGTCATGTCGTTCCTCTCCTTCGTCATCCCGGGTATTCCGTTCCGTCCCGTTCCCTGCGCTTCCCCGCCGGATCAGTTTTTCCTTTTCGGCCCGGCTGAGGCGCTTGATGCCGGCCTCCCTCGCCATCGCTTCATGCTGTGTGGCAAATGTCTCGAAATAGACCAGTGTCACCGGTCTTCTGGAACGCGTATACCGGGCGCCGGCCCCGCTGTTGTGTGTTCGTACCCGGTGTTCCAGATCATTCGTCCAGCCGGTATAGAGCGTCCCGTCCGCGCAGCGGAGAATGTAGGTATAGCAGGCTCTGCCGGTTTCTTCTCCGCTCAACGGAGCACCCCCTTCTGATGAAGGTACTTCAGCGCGAACGGGCAGCTGGCCGTTATCCTGCCTCCCTGCTCCCGGATCCGTTTCACCGCAGCGTCCACAAGCTGCGCGGGCAGATCCGATCCAATCAGTTCTTCCGCCGTATAGGTCCGCTCGATGTCAAATACACCCGGCTGCTTCTCGGGGAACATCACTTCTCCGAGAATTCTCCCTTCTCCGCTCCTGATATAGATACTGTGGTCCAGAATATTCCATTCCATCGTTCTCTCCCTTCACCCCGCGGGCATGCCGGATTCCGCAACGGCCCGCGTCAGTTCACGATCCTGCCGGGCCATGCCTTCCGCCGCCGGCCGTCTCTTCTCCGCGCAGATGCGTGATCCTCCTCTCACGCACAAAGGAGGGGAAGGATTTCTCCTTCCCCTCCAGCCTTTCCTGTCGTCCGCCCACTGCACAGAAGGCACCCGAGCTGCTTCAGGAATGGATATGCCTCATGCTTTCTTAAGATAACTCGAGGACACCCAGCCCTTCTCACCATTGTAGCTGATGTAAGACCAGCCGTTCTGCGTCTTCAGAACCTGTACATACTCATTCTTGTCGATGCCGTCGAGGTAGCTGTACTTCCGGCCCGGGCCGCTCCGCAGCGCCACGCCCGCCGTCGTCTTCTTCTTTGTTCCGGAGGAAACCGTCGTTGACGCCGATCCGGAAGAGGATGTTCTGCCGGCGGAAAGATAGCTTCCGGAAATATAGCCGATCCGGCCGTTGTACTTGCACTGCCACCAGCCGTTCACCTTTTTATAGCAGATCACCTTGCCGCCCTTCGGCACCGTCAGAATTCTCTTGTAGCTCGTTGCCGGCCCCTTGCGCATATTCACGCCGCTCTTCGCGTAGAGTGTCTTCGCGTCGGTCGTGAAATATCCGGCCTCGATATAGCCGATCCGTCCGTAGCTCGATACTTTGTACCATCTGCCGGAAGATGTCTTTCCGAGAATCACGACGCGTTTTCCGGATTTGATCGTCAGGAGCACCTTCGCGTTGGAGGACGCGCTCTTCCGCATCCGGATCGAAGCGGCCATCACTCTTGTGGTCATCCACTTGTTCTTCGCGACCGTAATGATGTCCTTCACGTAATTACTGGAGCAGTAACCGGTCTTTCCATTGTAGTACACGTGATACCAGCCGCCGGCTGCGCCCTTGATATAGACGGTATAACCGCGGGGAATCGTCGTCAGACGGCTCGCACTTTTGCTCGCCTTCGACCGCATGTTGACGCCCGTGGTCGTCACGCCTTCGCTCCCGGCCTTCAGCGTCGCCGCACTGACCGAAACAGCGCCCGTGACAAGCATCACAAGACACGCTGCCAGAATCAGCAGCATCCTTCCCTTCACCTTTTTCATTTCACACCTCCATCATTCTTCATGGTACTTGTTCTCTCATTATAGCATGCGTACATAGCTGCTGTCATTATCGATAACTGCCAAAAAGGCCGGACGGCACGGCCGCCCGGTCTTTCTCTCATCATGATGTCCGTCTTACGCGATCCCCTTGAACTGATAGCCCGCGTCCTCGACCGCTTTGCGGACCGCCGATTCCTCCACCGGTTTGGTGAGTGTCATCTCGGCAGTGCCGCTGTCCTTCGAGACGACCGCGCTTTCAACGCCGTCCAGCGCCTCCAGTGCCTGCTTCACATGCATCTCGCAGTGTCCGCACATCATGCCTTCGATTTTTGCCGTTTCCTTCATTTCTGAATCCTCCTTTGCGTATACCTCCGCTTTTGAAGCGGACTTCTTATATAAATTCTCCGCGGCCGCCGTCTGATCCGGGACGGAAACCGGCGGGACCGGGCAGACAGCCGTGCGTCCGCCGGCCGCGCTCCAGGCGGCCAGCGGAGCTTCTTCCTTCTTCAGTGCCCTCTTCCTCATCGGATGATCGTGGGACGCGTCGCGGAGCCGGAACAGGTTCAGCCGGAGCGCGTTCATGCAGACCGTGAAGCTGGAGAGTGACATCGCCGCCGCGCCCCACATCGGGCTGATCGTCAGATGCGGGTAAAGACCGGCCGCCACAGGAATCAGGACTGCATTATAGGCAAACGCCCAGAACAGATTTTCGTGGATGTTGCGCAGCGTCGCCCGGCTGAGACGGATCGCCGCGGACACATCGGACAGTCTGGAATTCATCAGAACAATGTCCGCCGAATCGATCGCCACGTCCGTCCCGGCTCCGATCGCGATGCCGGTGTCCGCCCGGGTCAGCGCCGGCGCGTCGTTGATGCCGTCGCCGACCATCGCCACGCGGCCCCGTTTCTGAAGGGCGCGGATCACAGCTTCCTTGCCGTCCGGAAGCACCCCCGCGATGACGCGGTCCACACCGGCCTGCTTCCCGATCGCCTGCGCGGTCCGCTCGTTGTCGCCGGTCAGCATGACAACCTCGGTGCCCATCCGCTGCATTTCCTTCACGGCCTGCGCTGAATCGTCCTTGATCACGTCCGCGACCGCGATCATCCCGATCAGCTTTCCGTCCTGCTCAAAGTAAAGCGGCGTCTTTCCGCTGCCGGCCAGCGCCTCCGCCTCTGCCCGCATTCTGTCCGGAATCTCTGTCAGGGCAGAGATGAAGGCCGCCGATCCGCCGTGCAGCAGATGGCCGTCAAGCCGCCCGGCAAGACCGCTGCCCGTCAGCGCTTCGAAGTCCGTCACATCCCTCGACGGGAGCGCCATCCCGCTGCCTTTCTCGACGATGGCACGGGCCAGCGGATGCTCGCTCTTCCGTTCCAGCGCGTAGGCCGCGGTCAGAAGTTCCTTCTCCGAAACGCCATCCACCGGAACGATGTCCGTGACAACCGGTTTTCCGGCTGTCACCGTCCCGGTCTTGTCGAGCGCGATGATCTGGATCTTTCCGGCGTTCTCAAGCGCCTCGGAGGTCTTGAACAGAACGCCGTTCTTCGCCCCCAGTCCGTTGCCCACCATGATCGCCACCGGGGTTGCAAGCCCCAGCGCGCAGGGGCAGGAAATCACCAGTACGGTGATCGCTCTCTCCAGAGCAGCGGCAGGCGCTGCACCGGAAATTATCCATCCGGCCATCACCAGCGCTGCGATACCGATCACAGCCGGCACAAAGACACCGGAAACCTTGTCCGCGATCCGGGCGATCGGCGCCTTCGTCGAGGCGGCATCGCTCACCATCTGGATAATCTGCGAGAAAGTCGTGTCCTCGCCCACCCGCGTCGCTTTCGCCCGGATAAAGCCGGACTGATTGATCGTAGCGGCGCTGACCTGATCATGCACGGTCTTGTCCACCGGAATGGATTCACCCGTCAGCGCGGATTCGTCGACGGCCGTGCTCCCTTCCACGATCACGCCGTCCACCGGAATCGACTCGCCCGGCTTCACGATGAAAATATCGCCCGGCTGTACCTCATCGATGCCGGTCTCGACCTGCCTGCCGTCCCGCTCGACGACAGCCGTCTTCGGCGCCATCTTCATCAGATTCTTCAGCGCATCCGTCGTGCGCCCCTTGGAAAGAGATTCCAGCGTCTTGCCGATCGTGATGAAAGCGGGGATCATCGCCGCCGATTCAAAATAGAGCTGATTGTGATACAGCGGCATCAAATCCGTGTTCGGCGTCCCGTTGGCTGCCATCCATGTCATTCTGAACAGGACATACAGCGACCATCCGAAGGAGACGCCGGACCCCAGGGCGACCAGCGCGTCCATGTTGGGAGCGAGATGGAGGAGCGACCTGAATCCGGAGATAAAGAAATCGCGGTTGATGAATATGACGATGAGCGCAAGCAGCATCTGCAGAATCGCCAGACCGATATGATTGTGCACAAGGAACGCCGGTACCGGCCAGCCCCACATATTGTGTCCCATCGTGACATACATAAGGATCACAAGGAACACCAGGGAAAGCTTCAGGCGCCGAATGAGTCTCGGCGTCTGACGGTCCTTCAGGGCCTCCTCCTCCGCAGCCAGCCGGCCGCTGCTTCCACTTTCTTTCGCAGGCCGCGCCATCGGCTGTGCGCCGTAGCCGGCCGCCTCGACCGCACGGACCACCGCGTCGTCCGACGCAGAACCGTTCACTGCCATCGAATTGGTCAGCAGTGAGACGGTAACGGACTGCACGCCCGGCACCTTCGCCACCGCCTTCTCGACATGCGCCTGGCACGACGCGCAGGTCATGCCGGTCACGACATACTGTTTCATCGGCAATGTTTCCTCGCTTCCTTCATTTCATCAGCTTCTGCAGCACTCCGCAGAGCTCGTCAATGGATTCGTCCTTCCCGTCCCGGATATCCCGGGCAACGCAGCCGCGGATGTGGCAGGCCAGCAGGGTCTTGTTGAAACTGTTGAGCGCGCTGGTCGCCGCGGAAACCTGAATCAGGATATCCGGACAGTAAGCATTGTTCTCCACCATCTTCTCAAGACCCCGGATCTGTCCTTCTATCCGCTTCAGCCTCAGCAGGAGAGCTCTCTGCTCCTCCGGCGTGCGGTTCTTGTGACGCCCGCTTCCGCAGCAGGCGTCCTCGGCTTCCGCCTCCGCCTCCTCCAGCGCTTTTTCATCCGTGTCAGAGGAACATGCATTCCCCGTCTCTGATCCGCACCGGCATGCGAGTGCGCGTGCCTTGTCTGTTTCTGCCATTCCGACCTCCTTATACCCCACACGGGTATCTCGTTCTGACAGGGACTATATACCCTTCAGGGGTATATGTCAACTATTTTCTTCTCAATCCGTATTGATACTGTCGATCCGGTTCATTCCGCGCCGTCAGAATTCCCGCTTTCGCCCAACACAAAAGGCCGTCTCCCGGCAGAAAACAGATCTGCCGGAGAGACGGCCTTCCGCCCGGAACCATGTTCCGATCAGAGATGTCCGCAGAAAAAGTCCTTGAGAATCCCGCCGGATTCCCGGAGCATGTTGTTCAGAAGATAAAAGCGGCGGGACGGCGCCGCGATGCCGCATACATGACGGTACCCGTTCCGCTGCGCGAGATGAACACCGCGGAAAACATGAAAGTCACTGGTCACGATCCCGACATGATCCCGCTCCCGGTCAATCATCCGGCCGCTGAAGCGTATGTTCTGAATGGTGTTTTTCGAGCGGATTTCTGTCCGGATTCTTGATCCCGCGATTCCGCGCGACACAAGATACCGTTTCATCGCCGTTCCTTCCGGCTCCGGTTCGTTCGCTCCCTTCCCTCCGGAAACAATGCAGAGAGTGTCCGGATTTTCCCGGAGGTACCCGGCAGCCGTATCGAGACGGTATCGAAGTACGACGCTCGGCCCCGACTCTCTGACCTGGGCCCCGAGCACGATCAGCACATCCAGATCATCTTCTCCTGATGAACTGAAAGAGGAAAGCACACAGCCCCAGGTCGCCGCGACCAGCGCAGCGGCAAGAACCGCGGCGGTAAGAACCGCCCGTTTCAGAAGCGGCGGCATCACGGTCCAGATACCGAAGCGGGCGAAAACGGCCGCCAGAAGGGAGATTCCCGCCAGAAAAAGCCACACGAGCCAGAAGCGGCTTCCGGACCCGGTCCGGTACACCGCGGTGCCGTAAAAAAGGAAGCATACCGCCAGCAAAATCCCGCCGGCCATCCCGATCCTCTGTCCGATCATATCGTCTTTCTCCTTTCTCCCGTTATCTTATCATAAAACCGTCACCCGCCGGACCTCATGCGCACCGCGATTTCTTCACATGCCGTCAAGCGCCGCTCCCCGCCCGGACACGAACGGAGGCGTCCGCAGTACAGACCGGCCCGGCTCCCGTGAATCACTTCCACCGGAACACGTCCGGGGCGGCGGCTGCATTTTCAGAATAACAGGCCGGAACAGCCCGTCGCCCGAAACGCTCCGTCAGCGTGGCGAAAACATTTTCTCTATGGTAGAATGGCGGCATGAAGAATCTGATCAGTGATATCAAATCCGGCCGTTTCCGTCATGTCTATCTGCTCACCGGCGAAGAAACCTACCTCCGGCTTCAGTACCGCGACCGCCTCATCGCCGCGCTGATGGGAGACGAAAACGCCATGAATCTGACGACCTTCCGCGGACGGGGCACAGACGAGAACGAGATCATCTCCCAGGGCGAGACGCTCCCCTTCTTCGCCGAACGAAGGGTCATCCGGATCGAGAACACGGGTTTCTTCACCCGCACAGCCGAACGGCTTCCGGATTACCTTGCCGAAATCCCGGACTACCTTTACCTTGTCTTCAACGAAGACGAAACCGACAGGCGGAACCGTCTGTACAAGGCGGTGGCAAAATACGGCGCGGTCGCCGAATTCAGCCGCCAGACCGACGCGACGCTGGAAAAATGGATCCTCACGATGCTGAAGCCCGCCAATCTGAGCATCCGGAAAGCGAATATGGATGAGCTTCTGACGCGGACCGGCCCGGATATGACGCATATCCGGCTGGAAGTGGACAAGCTGATCCACTACTGTATGGAAATGCATCCGGCCGCTGACGGAGCGGAATCCGCCCCTGTCGAAATCACCCGGGAAGACATCGAGGCCGTCACGACGGACCAGACAGAAAACCGGATCTTCGACATGATGAGTGCCATCACCCGCCGGCGCCGCCGGGAGGCGATGGCGCTTTACTCGGATCTGCTCGCCCTTCGCGAACCGCCGCTGCGGATTCTGATCCTCCTCGGACAGCAGTTCAACAGGCTGCTTCTGATTCATGATCTCGACAGTGAGGGAAACGGTCCGCAGCAGATCGCTTCACGCGCCGGCATACCTCCCTTCGCCGTGCGCCGTTCCCTGCCTCTTGCCCGTAGCTACCCGGTCTCCCAGCTGAAGGCCGCGCTGCGCGCCTGCAACGATATGGACGCGGCGATCAAAGCCGGTACGATGCAGGACCGGCTCGCCGTGGAGCTCCTGATCATGAAGCTCTCCGCTCCGGGGGACAGACCGGATGGCGCATGACATCTCTTCCTGTCCATGCGTACGAAAGGCAAAGGCACCGTCCGTCCCGGCTGTGTTCGGAAAGTGCATATGGCTGTGAACGACGGAGAAGGCAGGATGCATATGGCTGTGAGCGGTGCAGACGGCAGGCTCCGATATGCCCGCCGCAAAAGATCCGCACCTCATGTACATGTTGATTCAGACGTCAAAAAAGGGAGCCCGCAGGCTCCCTTCTTCATACGCATTCATCCGGCGCTGTTCGAAAAGATCACTCCATCCGGTCCACAGCCGCAGACACACGGGAAATCTTTCTCGCGTTGGTATTCTTCTTGTAAATACCCTTCGCCGTCGCTCTTCCGAGCACACCCTGATAATCAGACAGAGCCGCGCTTGCCGCCGCCTTGTCGCCCGCCTCGATCGCTGCGCGCACCTTCTTGGCCGAAGTCTTCACCTCAGACCTGACCGCCTTGTTCCGTTCCGCTCTCTTCGCACTTGTCAGAATTCTCTTCTTCGCAGATTTGATGTTAGCCAAATCAATTCCCTCCAACACAATGTCTTGTCTTGTTCTCATCAGGCTCCGTCTTTAGCCATAGAGACACGGATTTTGAGGCATGGGCGGAACACACAGATGATATTCTAAGGTACTTTCTCCAATAAGTCAAGCGCCGCCGCTCCGGAAAATTTTCGAATTTCCGCTTGACACTGATCCGGTCGATTTGTATAATTACATCGTTGTCGCGGAGCAAGATCATCCGATCAGTTCTCAGGATAATCGCTCAGTGCACACAAATGGCGAGATAGCTCAGTTGGCTAGAGCACGCGGTTCATACCCGCGGTGTCGAGAGTTCAAGTCTCCCTCTCGCTACGGTCAGACCGGGAACCCCGTAGATTCGGGCGTTCCCGGTTTTTGCTTTATTTCCGGGCTTTTCTCGATTCTTTCTCTGTGGAGAAAATTCCGGTATGCCGCAATGAAAGCGGCTGTCTGAACAAAAATATGACACGAAGATGTCTCCTGCGTGCTTTGAAAGGTCTTGATTATTTCTATTAAATGCTCCCTTTCATCGTTCATGCAGGAAGAGGCCGGACCGGCCGCGCTCCCGTTCTGAGCGCCGGCCGGTCCGTTCCCTTCTCTCACTTGATTATCTGAAATACCTCACGCCTGATTCGAACACCTTCATATCCTGCTCTCCGAAGATGTTGACCGCGACGCCGTCGCCGCGGCGCTCCACATGAGCCATCTTACCGAATACACGGCCGTCCGGCGATGTGATACCCTCAATGGCGCGGTAGGAACCGTTGACGTTCCACTCCTCATCCATCGTGACGTTTCCTTCCGGATCGCAGTACTGCGTCGCGATCTGGCCGTTTGCGATCAGCTTCTCGATCCATTCATCGCTTGCGACAAAGCGGCCCTCGCCGTGGGAAGCCGGCGTGACAAAGACGCCGCCCAGCTCCGCCTCCGCAAGCCACGGAGACTTGTTGGAGACGACTCTCGTGTAGACCATCCGGGAGATATGGCGGCCGATCGTATTGAAAGTCAGCGTCGGCGCGTTCTCCGTCTGTCCCGTGATCCGCCCGTTCGGCACCAGTCCCAGCTTGATCAGCGCCTGGAAGCCGTTGCAGATGCCGAGGACAAGCCCGTCCCTCTCGGAAAGCAGCTTCTGCACTTCCTCACTGATCTTCGCGTTCCGGAAAGCCGTCGCGAAGAACTTCGCCGAGCCGTCCGGCTCGTCGCCGGCCGAGAAGCCGCCCGGGAACATGATGATCTGCGCCTTTGCGATCTCTCTGGCGAACTCCTCCACTGATTCCCGGATATCCTGTTCCGTGAGGTTCCGGAACACAGTCGTCGTCACCGACGCGCCGGCCGCCTCAAAGGCTCTCGCCGCGTCATACTCGCAGTTGGTGCCGGGGAAAACCGGGATGAAGACATGAGGCTGTGCCAGCTTGTGGCTGCAAACCGCCGCATGCTCCGACTCATACAGCGGGCTGGCCACCTTGCTCCGGTTCTCGGATACCCTTGTGCGGAACACCGGCTCCAGCGTGGCGGTCCAGTGCTTCAGCGCCTCATCAAGCGGAATCTCGACGTTTCCGTAGCGGAAGACCGCGTCATCCGTCACTCCACCGATCACTGTGTATTCCGAGGCAAGCCGGCCCGTCTCACCCTCCTTCACCTCGCAGACCAGATCGCCGTAGGACGGCGAGAAGAAATCCACCGGGCTGACATTGTGCTCGATCTTCACGCCGAGATGATTGCCGAAAGCCATCTTGCTGACCGCTTCCGCCAGCCCGAAGCGGCCTGCCACATAGACGGAGACGATACGCCCGGCCTGAATATCCTCGCGAAGGGAAGCGCAGGCAGCAAGAATCGCCTGATAATCCGGCATCAGATTCTCGTCCTTCTTCGCGCGGATCCAGACAAGCCGGCTGCCCGGCGTCTTCAGTTCCGGCGTCACCACATCCCCGGTCTTCGCCACATCCACCGCGAAAGAAACCAGCGTCGGCGGCACGTCAATCCGCTCGAAGGTTCCGGACATCGAGTCCTTGCCTCCGATAGAAGGCAGTCCGAAGCCGAGCTGCGCGTCGTAGGCGCCCAGAAGGGCCGCAAACGGCTGGCTCCAGCGCTTCGGATCCTTCGACATCCGGCGGAAATATTCCTGGAATGTGAACCGGATCTTCGTCACATCGCCTCCGGCCGCCGCAATTTTCATGACAGAAGAAGCCACAGACCAGGCCGCTCCGTGATACGGGCTCCAGCTCATCAGGTACGGATCAAAGCCGTAGGCCATCATGGTCACGGTATGGGTCCGGCCGCCCGGCACGGGAACCTTCGCAACCATCGCCTGCGTCTCGGTGAGCTGATATTTTCCGCCGTACGGCATCAGCGTCGAGGCGGCGCCGATCGAGCCGTCGAACATCTCCACAAGCCCGCGCTGCGAGCAGACGTTGAGATTGCCGAGCATCTCAAGCCAGCGGTTCCGGACCGCCTCGTCCCCGCCCGCATACCACGACCAGGGCTGCGGATTCATCTCGGAATCCGCCCGGTTCGGGATCTCCACGAAAACGTCGTTCTCCTGATGCGCGCCGTTTGTATTCAGAAAAGCGCGGGTGATGTTCACAATTTCCCGTCCGCGCCAGGTCAGCACCAGCCTCGGCTCGCTCGTCACGCGCGCGACCGGCGTAGCCTCCAGATTCTCGGAATGGGCGAAGGCAAGGAAGGCGTCGACGTCCTTCGGATCCACCACGACGGCCATCCGCTCCTGCGATTCGGAAATCGCGAGTTCCGTTCCGTCAAGCCCCGCATATTTCTTCGGCACCTTGTCGAGGTCGACCCGGAGCCCGTCCGCCAGCTCGCCAATTGCGACGGAAACGCCGCCGGCGCCGAAATCATTGCACTTTTTCACGAGACGGGCGACTTCTTCCCTACGGAAGAGCCGCTGAAGCTTCCGCTCGGTGGGTGCATTTCCCTTCTGCACCTCGGCGCCGCATGTCTCCGTGGACTGAAGGTTATGCGCCTTGGAGGACCCGGTAGCGCCTCCAATGCCGTCCCGGCCTGTCCGGCCGCCGAGCAGAATGATCACGTCTCCCGGATCGGAGGTGAGCCTTCGGACCGCCCGGCGCGGCGCGGCGCCCATCACAGCGCCGATTTCCAGCCGTTTGGCAACATAGTCGGGGTGATAGATTTCCTTCACGTAGCCGGTCGCCAGTCCGATCTGGTTGCCGTAGGAGCTGTAGCCGTGCGCCGCCTGCCTTACCAGCTTTTTCTGCGGCAGTTTTCCGGGAAGCGTCTCGCTCTGAGGCACCGTCGGATCCGCGGCTCCAGTGACGCGCATCGCCTGATAGACGTAGGTCCGCCCCGAAAGCGGATCGCGGATCGCGCCGCCGAGGCAGGTCGCCGCACCGCCGAACGGCTCGATCTCGGTCGGATGATTATGCGTCTCGTTCTTGAAATTGATCAGCCACTCCTCATCCTTCCCGTTCACGTCAACCGGCGCGATGATGGAGCAGGCGTTGATCTCGTCCGACTCCTCCTGATCCTCAAGCTTTCCTTCTCTCTTCAGCTTCTTCGCACCCTGCAGCGCCAGATCCATCAGGGAAACGTATTTGTCGTCACGGCCCCGGTTCAGTTCCCTGTGATCCTCCAGATACCGCCGGTATGTCTGCTCGATGGGCGCGCGGAAATCACCCTCTCCGAACGTCACGTTCTTCAGTTCCGTGAGGAAGGTGGTGTGGCGGCAGTGGTCCGACCAGTAGGTATCCAGCACCCGGATCTCCGTCATCGTCGGGTCCCGGTGCTCCTCGTCTCTGAAATATGTCTGAATGAACCGGAAATCGTCCGGTGTCATGGCCAGCCCGAGACTGTCATACAGCTCCTTCAGAGGCGCTTCTTCCATCGATGTGAAGCCGGTCAGCGTCTTCACATCCTCCGGCTCCGGATATTCCGCCGTAAGAGTCGCCGGCTTCACCTCGTCCGTGATCCGTGAATCAACCGGATTGATGCAGTCGTCGATGATCGCCCGCATGGCGTCGTCCGACACGCTGCCGATGATCATATAGGTCGTCGCCGTCCTCACAACCGGCTTCTCTCTCTCATCAAGGAAGCGGATGCACTGCTCGGCCGAGTCAGCGCGCTGATCGAACTGTCCGGGAAGAAATTCAACGGAGAACACGCGCGCGTCCTTCACCTCCGGGAGCTTCTCCTCGTAATACACGTCCACCGGAGGCTCGGAAAACACTGTCGTCAGCGCCTTCTCGTAGACCTCGTCCGTCACATTCTCCACATCGTAACGGATAAAGATCCGGACCTCCGATACTTCCGGTATCCCGAGGTAATGCCGGATCTCATGACGGAGATCATGCGCCGCACCGGCGAAGGAGGGTTTCTTCTCAACATAGACTCTTCTGACCATTTGAAATTCACCTCATCTGCATCGTTTCTGGTTCGTTCCGCATCAGGCGGAGCATGCACCCGCCGCCGGAAAAAGCCGGCGAAAATCAGCGTTTTCCCGCTCTATCTCGTCCCCGGCACACGGCCAGCTCAATTATATAGGAAACGGTCCCGTTTGAAAAGCGCGCGTTTGACGGCGGACCAGACATCCTCCATTCGTTCTCCGGCCTTACTCCGGCTGCTTCCCTTGTCCCGGCGCAGAGACGCTTACGCTTTCCCAGAAGTTCCTCAGCAGGGAATCCACGGAATCCAGCGTGCACAGATCAAAGCTCCGCCACTCCCGCGGAAACAGCCTCCGGTAGGAGGTACCCAGCAGCCGGCTGTCCAGCAGGAGGATCACGCCCCGGTCGTCGGCGGTCCGGATTACCCTTCCGGCCGCCTGCTCGACCTTGTTCATCCCGGGATAACGGTAAGCATAGTCAAAGCCGCGGTTTTCCTCATCGAAAAACCGTTTCAGAAGCTCCCGTTCGTTGGAAACCTGGGGAAGCCCCGCGCCGACAACCACCGCGCCGATCAGCCGGGTTCCCGCGAGGTCCAGTCCCTCCGAGAAAACGCCGCCCATCACGCAGAACCCGATCAGCGAAACCGGCGGGTCCTCGTAAAAATTCTCGAGAAAAATATCCCTGTCATCCTCCTGCATCCCGGCGCGCTGTACGACCCAGTTCAGATCCGGCGCGTCAAATTCATCCCGGAATACCTTAAAAACATCCTTCATCATCCGATAGGAAGGAAAAAAGACAAGATAATTGCCGGTCCGCGCTCTCGCTGTCCGGGCGATATAGGACGCGATCCGCCGGTACATCGTCTCGCCCCGGTCCGTGAATCGTGTGCTCACATCGGCTGCTACCAGCAGAAGCCGTCCCGACGCGGCGAACGGAGATTCCGCGTACACTGCCTTTGCGTCTTCTCTCGTGGTCAGCAGCGTCCGGTAGTAATCCAGCGGCAGCAGTGTCGCGGAGAAAAGGACCGCAGCCCGTCCCCGGTCAAGGCAGTCCGTCAGAAGCGAAGCCGGATTCACGCAGAGCAGCTTCAGCCGGAATCCTTCCCCTGTCCTCTCCGTGTAAGCAAGATCATGCTCATGATTCCGTTCCGCCGCGCGGACAAAGGAACGCAGGGCAAAGAAGCTGTCAAGCAGCTGCTCCTTCAGCGCGCCGTCTCCCGAATCGGAGAAGAATCCGCTCATCGCCTCCCACAGCCCGGACGCGGCCCGGAAAACAGGCGCGAGATCCGCGGGATCACAGACTCTGCAGGGATCACCGGATACCGAAACTGCCGGGTTTTCCTCCGTCTCGTGCCGCAGGGCCAGCATCAGACGATTGACCCGTTCAGCCGCCCGCGCGATCTTCGGAGCCGCCGTCTTCGTCAGCCGCTTCACCTTCAGCACATCCTCTTTCAGAAGCTCCGCGCTGTACATATCCCTTCCGCGCTCGACCAGATTATGAGCTTCATCGATCAGAAAAATGCAGTCGCCGCGGACCCCCGTCCCGAAGAACCGCTTCAGCTGCGCATCCGGATCAAACACATAGTTGTAATCGCAGAGAATCGCGTCGCACCAGCCCGCCACATCCAGTGTCAGCTCGAACGGACAGACCGTCCGCGCCCTCGCCTCCGCCAGCAGCGTGTCCCGGTCATAGAAGTCCGCTGTCGTCAGAAGTTCGAAAACCGCGTCATTCACACGATCGAAGTGTCCTTTCGCAAAAGGACAGTCGTCCGGATTGCAGGACGGTTCATTCATCGGACAGATTTTTTCTTTCGACGTAATCAGCACCGTGCGGAAATCAAGACCCCGATCTTTCAGAAGGGCGAATGCTTCGAGTCCGGCCCGAAGCGTCTCATTTTTCGCCGTGAGATAAAAGATCCTGTCGCCGTGACCCTCCCCGACCGCGCGCACCGACGGATAGACGCAGCTCATCGTCTTGCCGACGCCTGTGGGTGCCATCAGGAAAAGTTCCTCCTTCTCCCGGATCGTATGATAGACAGCCGCCGTGAGTTTCTTCTGCCCTTCGCGGTATGGGAACGGAAAGGACAGATTCTTCATCGAACGGTCTCGCGCACGCCTGTGATCCAGCTGCCATCCGGCCCACCGCTCATAGGATTTCACCAGCTGATCGAACCAGCTGGTCAGTTCCTTAGCCGGATAGGTCTCGTTGAAGCGTCTCGTCTCTTCCGTCTCCAGACTGACATAGGTGAGCCGCACGCCCGCGGCCGCACACCCGTGTTCCGCCGCATACATCGCGGCATAGCACTTCGCCTGCGCGAGATGGAGCGGAAACGGTTCCGTCAGTCGGCTCACATCGAGGTACATGCCTTTGATCTCCTCGATCACCGGCAGCGCCTTTCCGGAAGCCGCTGCCTTCCCGTCGATCACACCGTCCGCCCGCCCTTCCACCCGGATCACCAGCTTACCGGTATGAAACTCCGCCGTCAGGGGAACCTCCGCTTCATAGTCTCCCCTCGCCGCTTTCTGCAGCTTCCGATGCGCCCTTCCGCCGGCCAGGGCTGCCTCGGGATCCGTACCTCTCATCGACCGGTTGTCCAGATCACCCGACCGGAGGAGAAATTCCACCATCCGGCGCACGGAGATCCGGAAGACCGGCTCCTCCGGCCGGTCAGCCGAGTCCTTCCCTTCCGCCTCCTGCGTCCCCGGTGTGCCGTCCGGCCGCTCCGCCGGGTCCGCTTCCGCCGTTTCCTGCGTTCCCGGTGCCTCTTCCGTCCTCACCTTCGGATCCGGCTCTGTCCGCCTGTTCATTGTCTGTTCCTCCATGCAACCATCCTACCGCAAAGAAAACGCCCGCACAACGAAGAAAGACAGCCCGCAGCATAAAGCCGCAGGCTGTCCCTGACTTAGCAGACGAACCGTTTCCGGTTTGAATTTGTAACTTTTCCGTTAATAATCCCTGCTGTATAGCCTCGCCTCTGTCCCGAACCCGTTTACGTCATTCCCGGGCGGCGGAACGGCAGGCAATGTATAAACGACGCGTCAGGCCACCGCGAATCTGCGGATCTCACGCTCAAACGACGGAACCTTCACCGCGGTCCGCACCGTAAGCGGTCTGGAAAGATCCAGGCTGAGCACGCCGAGTATGGACTTTGCGTCAACAATAAATCTGTTATAGAAAATATCGACATCGCAGTCACAGTGCTCAGCAGCATGGACAAAATCCGGCACTTCCTTCTGTGTCAGCCTTACAGTATATTCTGCCATACGAATCACACTCCTTTGGCGCTCTGTCTCCAGAGAATCACATAAACATGAAACCAGTCATGTCTGCGGTCGGAATGAGCTGCTAAGTCTCAGCTCACTGACCGGATTGTCATTCTATACTCAGCCACTTAATTTGTCAAATCTGCATAGAAATCAATCTTGATTTTTGTTCATATAGTTCGTATTTGTTCATATTTCCGTAACGATTCCGTCGGATCAATATGAAATCATTTTCACATTTTCCGGTCACTTCGCGCAAAAGACGTTGTCATCGCGTTTTTTCCGTTGTAGAATCTTACTGAAATACTTGTATTCAGCTACAGCAGGAGGAATCATGAAGGCACTCGAGGAGAAGATCCGCAGGGACGGCCAGGTTCGGCCGGGAAATATTCTGAAGGTAGACAGTTTTCTTAATCATCAGATGGACATCAGCTTCATCAACGAAATCGGAAAAGAGTTCTATCGCCTGTTCGGCGACCGCCCGATCACAAAGATCATCACGGTAGAAGCATCCGGTATCGGCATCGCCTGCATCACTGCGCAGTATTTTCACGTACCCGTTGTCTTCGCGAAAAAGTCCCAGAGCCTCAATCTGGACGGAAGCCTCTACATCACCAAAATCCGCAGCTACACCCACAGCCGCGTCTACGATGTCATCCTCTCGAAGAAGTTTCTCACGAGCGATGACCATGTTCTGATCATTGACGACTTCCTCGCAAACGGCTGCGCAGTCAACGGGCTGATCGATATCATCCAGATGGCCGGGGCCACGCTGGAGGGTGTGGGGATCTGTATCGAGAAGGGCTTTCAGGACGGCGGCCGCGAGCTTCGCGCACGCGGTGTCAATCTGAAATCTCTGGCCATCGTCCGCTCGATGACCGATACCGACATCGAGTTTGAGGAGCAGGACGAGTGATGGAAAGACAGGATGTATACGCCAGGCTGAAGGCGCTCCATGAGGAGCACCTTCTTCGCTTTTTCGGAGATCTGACGCCGGATGAACAGCAGGCGTTCCTCGCTCAGCTGTCATCCACGGATTTTTCCTGCCTTGCCTCTTTTCCGCACAGAACTGATCCGGTGCGTCACGGAGTCTTCTCTCCGCTGCCCGCGATGCGGCTGGATGACATCCACGCGCAGCGGGACGCATTCCGGACGCGCGGCCTTGAGGCGGCGGAAAAAGGTTCGCTGGGCGCGGTTCTGCTCGCCGGCGGGATGGGGACAAGACTCGGTGCCGACGGCCCGAAAGGCGTCTTCGATATCGGGGTCACGCATCCGGTCTATATCTTTCAGCGGATTTTCGAAAATCTGATGTACGCCGCGACGCGGATCGGCCGGCCGGTTCATCTGGCGGTCATGACAAGTGACCGGAACGACGGGGAAACCCGCTCGTTTCTCTCATCCCACGCTTTCTTCGGCTATCCGGCTGACTATGTCCATTTTTTCCGTCAGGAGATGGCGCCGGCTGTCGACGAGGAGGGGCATCTCCTTCTCGAGGCGCCCGGACGTCTCGCGACCTCTCCGAACGGAAACGGCGGCTGGCTTCGCTCGATGGCGGCTTCCGGCATCCTGGATCTCTTCTGCAGGGATGGAGTCCGCTGGCTCAACGTCTTTGCCGTTGACAATGTGCTTCAGAATATCTGCGATCCCATCTTCTTCGGCGCCACTCTGGAAAGCGGCCGTCCCTGCGGGGCAAAGGTCGTAAGAAAGGCCGGCCCGGAAGAGAAAGTAGGCGTGATGTGTCTCGAAGACAGCCGCCCGACAGTCGTGGAATACTACGAGCTGACCGACGAAATGCGGAACGCACGGGACGGGCAGGGCCGCTATCTGTATGATTTCGGCGTCATCAACAACTACCTCTTCCGGATCGAAGACGCCGTCCGTGTCATGAACGGCTCGATGCCGCTGCATTTTGCCCACAAAAAGATTGACTGCATCGATGAAAAGGGACGTCCTGTTCATCCGAAGGAACCCAACGGCTGGAAATTCGAGTATTTTATTTTTGATCTGATTCACGAACTGGACGGCTGCCTGCCGTTTGAAGTGGAACGGGACAGGGAATTTGCTCCGATCAAGAACCGTACCGGCGTCGATTCGGTTGAATCGGCCCGTGCCCTGCTGATCCGGAACGGCTTCCGGCTCTGATTCCGCTCACCGGCCGGTCAACAGAAAGGGTATACCTTCATGGAAGAAGAAAGAAAACTGGCGCTGCTCATCGATTCGGACAATGTGTCCTCAAAATACCTCAACGGTATTTTCGATGAGCTGTCTCAGTACGGCATTGTCACCTATCGCCGGATCTACGGCGATTTCACGAATCCGGCCAACGCGCGCTGGAGCACGAAGCTGCTGGAGAAGTCCATCATTCCGATCCAGCAGTTTTCCAACACCACCGGCAAGAATGCCACCGACAGCGCGCTGATCATCGACGCGATGGACCTGCTCTACAACTCCAACGTCGACGGCTTCTGCATCGTGAGCTCGGACAGCGACTTTACGCGTCTCGCCTCCCGTCTCCGCGAGTCCGGCAAGATCGTCATCGGGATGGGCGAGAAGAAGACGCCGGATTCCTTCCGCGCCGCCTGCACGGTTTTCACCGAGCTCGAAAACGTGCTGGCCAACGAGACGACGTCGCCGACCAGCCGGGACGCGATTGTCGCGGATATCATCAACATCATCACAAAGAACGACAACAACGGGAAGACGACCGGACCCGGTGAAATCGGCAGCCGGCTGCAGAGCAAATACCCGGATTTCGACATCCGGACCTTCGGCTACAGTCAGCTGAGCAAATTCCTCGAGGATATCCCGGAACTGGATGTCACCAAATCAAGAAACTCCATCACCGTCTCGCTGAAGGATGATTCCGACGAGGACGATGAAGTGATCCGTGACATCCGCGACATCGTCAGGAGCCGCGGAAAAAAAGGCATCGCACTGGCGCCCCTCGGTCAGGAAATCCGCCGGAAGCATCAGGGTTTCAACGTCAAGCTTTACGGATACTCCCAGCTCTACAAGTTCATCGACTCGATCCCGGGCCTCATAATCCGGGGCGAATCGACCAACCGGAAAGTCTTCGCGGAACAGCCGGAGGCTCCGCGGAACTGAGTCCGTTTCCGTATAAGGAGGAAAAGAAGGAGCGGAACACCGGATCCGGCGTTCCGCTCCTTCTCTTATGCTCTCTTTTGTGTCCGCCATTCTTCCGGACCCGTCCGGCGCCTCAGAAGCGAACTTCACGTCCGTCACACGGACGGATCACTCCACCGTGACGCTCTTCGCCAGATTCCGCGGCTTGTCCACATCGAGTCCTCTGGCCACCGACAGATAATAGCCCATCAGCTGCAGCGGCACCACCGCCAGAGACGGGGTAAAGATTTCTTCTGTCTTCGGAATATAGACGACAAAATCCGCCGTATCCTCGATGTTGTAGTTGCCCGCCGACGTCAGTCCCATCAGGTAGGCGCCGCGGCTCTTCACCTCGACCATATTGCTGCGCGTCTTCTCGTAAAGATCGCTCTGGGTGCACACACCGATGACCAGCGTGCCGTTTTCGATCAGCGAAATCGTGCCGTGCTTCAGCTCGCCGGCCGCGTAGGCTTCAGAGTGAACGTAGCTCACTTCCTTCATCTTGAGGCTTCCCTCGAGGCTGATCGCGTAGTCGATGCCCCGCCCGATGAAGAAGGCGTTCTGCGCGTTCGCAAACTTCGCCGCGAACCACTGAATCCGTTCCTTGTCCTCGATGATCCGGCTGATCTGATCCGGAAGCTGCCCCATCGCCTCAAGATACTGCGCAAGACGCTCGTCCGGCAGCTTTCCTTCCTCTTCCGCGACAGCCAGCGCGAGCAGATACACCGCGATCAGCTGGCAGCTGTACGCCTTTGTCGTCGCGACAGCGATCTCCGGACCGGCATAGGTGTACATCACATGATCCGCCTCTCGCGCGATCGAGGACCCGATGACGTTGACGATCGCCAGCGTCAGGCAGCCCAGCTGCTTTGCGAGCCGGAGCGCCGCGAGGGAATCCGCCGTCTCGCCGGACTGGGAGATGATCACCACAAGCGAATTTTTTACAAGCTTCGGCGAGCGGTAGCGGAACTCGGAGGCAAAATCCACCTCCACCGGTACGTCCGTGATCTTTTCGATCACATACTTGCCCACCGTCGCGACATGATAGGCGGAGCCGCAGGCCACGATGTAGAGACGGTCAAGCTTTCCCAGCGCGCCCTGCTCAAGCTTCAGCGCATCCAGACAAATCGCGCCGTCCTTCACATACGCGTTCATCGTATCCCGGATCGCCTTCGGCTGCTCGTGAATTTCCTTGATCATGAAATGCTCGTACCCGCCTTTTTCGGCCGATGCGGCATCCCACTCGACGGTCTGCATTTCCTTCTGAATCTCATCGCCGTCAAGGTTATAGAACGTGATGCCGTCACGGGTGAGACGGCCCAGTTCCATGTTGCCGATATAGTAAATGTTTCTTGTGTGGTTCATGATGGCCGGGACGTCCGATCCGACATATGTGCCGTCGTCCGCGACGCCGAGGATCATCGGGCTGTCCTTCCGCGCGACATAGATCTCGCCGGGATAGTCCCTGAACATCAGGGCCAGCGCATAGGAGCCGCGGATTCGGACCAGCGCGTGGTTAATTGCATCCACCGGCGTGCCTTCGTACTTTTTGTAATAGTAGTCGATCAGCTTTACGGCGACTTCCGTATCGGTCTCGGAGTAAAAGGTATAGTTATGATGCAGCAGCTTCGTCTTCAGCTCCTGGTAGTTTTCAATGATGCCGTTGTGTACGCCGACCACATTCTTGTCATCGCTGTAATGCGGATGGGCGTTCGTCTCGGAAGGCTCCCCGTGCGTCGCCCAGCGCGTGTGGCCGATGCCGCAGCACCCTGGCACGGTCAGTCCGTTGTCCGTCTTGGCACGGAGATTTGAAAGCCTCCCCTTCGCCTTGACGATCGTCGGAACGCCGTCGCCGTCACGCACTGCGATGCCAGCCGAATCGTACCCTCTGTATTCCAGTCTGGCGAGCCCGTCCAGCAGGATCGGCGCCGCCTGTCTCGTCCCTACGTATCCAACAATTCCGCACATATGACTGACTCCCTCATCTGATCTTCATATGGAACATGCAGCCGGAGGCCGTTCGCCTGAGGCAGGTATAAAAACCATATTATTGTATGCCGCCCCGTTCAGACTGTCAAGGCGGCGCCTCTGACCGCCGCAGCGCCTCCCGTCACTCGAGGCCCGTCGTCTCCGGAAGGCCCAGCATGATATTCATGTTCTGAACGGCCGCGCCCGAAGCGCCCTTGCCGAGATTATCAAAGAGCGCCGTCACCGTCGTCTGTTCCTCGTTCCCGCAGACCGCGATCTCCAGCCGGTTCGTACCGGCGAGACGGTCCGCGTACAGCGTGCCGCCCTGACTCCCGAACGGAAGCACCGACACGAAGTGCTCATCTCTGTAGTATCCGGAGAGCTTCCCGCAGATCTCCTCCGCGGTCGGCTGTCCGTTCAGCATCCGGTTCTGCAGCATGACTGTCGTCGCCATTCCGCGGTAGTAGTCGTCCACAACCGGCAGAAAGACCGGCGCGTGACGGAGACCGGACAGCTTCATCATCTCCGGCAGATGCTTGTGCCGGAGCGTGAGTCCGTAAAGTCCGGGAGCGGACAGCTCCGGCGCGCGTCTCTCCGCCTCATAGGCGGCGATCATCTTCTTTCCTCCGCCTGAATACCCCGTCAGCGAGAAGCAGGTGACCGGCGCATCCTGCGGAAGGATTCCCATCCGCACCAGAGGAGCCGCCGTGGAGATAAAGCCGGTCGCGTGGCACCCCGGATTGGCGACGCGGCGGCTCGACGCGATCCGCGCGCGCTGTTCCTTCGAAAGCTCCGGGAATCCGTAGTCCCAGCCCTCCGCCGTCCGGTGAGCCGTCGAGGCGTCGATCACACGGACATCCGGGTTGTCGATCAGAGACACCGCCTCCTCCGCTCCGGCGTCGGGAAGGCAGAGGAATACAAGATCCGCCGCATTCAGAAAGCGGCGCCGTTCCTCTCTGTCGTGGCGCTTGTCCTCATCGATCCTGAGAAGTTCAAGATCGTCCCGCATGCCGATGCGCTCATAGATCTCAAGTCCTGTCGTCCCGCTCTGTCCGTCAATATAGATTCTGACCTTTTTCATGTATGCCCTCTTTTCCGTCTTGTCTGTCTGCCCCTCACGTTCCCGGTCCGGCGCTGCCGCTTCCACGGCCGCGCCTTTTCTCCGGTCTGCTCCTCTTCTCAGCGGCAGAACAGCGTCTCTTTCGTCGAGCAGACCTTGTCCGCGATGCAGACGATGACCGCCTCCCTGCATGTCGGCGCGTGAAGCAGCGTCAGCGGCCACATATGGCTCCGGATGATCTTTTTTCCCTCTCGTCCAGATCAAAGTCCTCCGAGGCCCGGCTGCAGGCGATTGCGGGATGGTGAAATCCGTGCAGACGGTCGCCGTGCACGTGCCAGTCATACAGGTAATAATCGTGCAGGAACGCGCCCCGGATCAGATCGCTCCGGTGGGAATGAAGATGCAGCGTCCGGTCGATCCGGTCGCTCAGTCTGGCCACCGCCATACAGTGATCATAGGTCGTGATCCTTCCGTGCTGGATGAACCGCTTCATACGCAGCGTCCGCGGATCGTCCGCGAGAGGAGCCAGAATCGCGGCCGTATCCGCCTCCCGGTCCGGTCCGGCCGCGCCTCTTCCGGATCCCGTCTTCTCCTTCCCGCTTTCGCCGGGAACTTCCGATTCTTTCGAAAGCCCGTTTCGTTCCCTACTCATTCCTTCTCCCTTATACCCACCTTGTACTCATTGCCGTAAAGTCCCAGCATAAAGAGCCTGTGCTTCGAGAAATCGAAGGTATCAAGCGGCTCCATCCGCCCCTCCGGCGTCGTGATCATCACATCATGAAAAAGAAAACTGTTGGCTCCGGCCGCCCGCAGCAGACGCTGCGCCTTGTGGGCAACCATCCCGTAATACACGACCTGACGGTCCGGCATTCTGTACTCGATGATCTTCGGGCTCCCGAGCTCCGCCTGGCGGCCTTTGATCCCGATGATGTCCGATGCGGCGTAGAACGCGCCGCCCTGAAACATCCGGTCCTTCGCCCCGTTCTCCGGGAAGCAGAAAAAACCGGTTTTCACCTTACCGCGTCCGGAGCCGATGTACTCATCCGAAATTCGCCGGACGGAATAGACCGTTCCGTTCAGTTCCACATCGGCCGGTTCGAGCCGGTTGAGGAGATCGGTGAGGAATGCATTCCCCTCCGCATCCACCTTTTTTTCAAGAGCGTCAAGAAAATCCATATAGGCCATATTTTCCTCCCGTCACTTTACCGCAAAGGGAGAAGTCCAGGCCCGCCTGCCGTCCCATGTGATCAGCTCCGCGCGCAGATACGACTCCTCCGATGTGATCCTGTAGTCCGTCTTTCCGTTTTTCATGACGGTCACGCGCTCCGGCGTCCAGATCGCGTTGCTGAGGAAAACCGCAGTCGTCACATCCTCCGAGCACTCCAGATGAACGGTTCCTTTTTCCCGGTCCAGCGCCAGCTCATGAATGACCGGGCGCTGGGTCGCGTAAAAGTTACCCGCCCGGAGCGCATCCTTCACGGTCTCCGACGTCAGCGCCACCGCGTTGACCATCGTGGCTGCCACGCACTGGTCGCCCTCATAGGCATGGGCGTCGTCGCTCGCGACCGCCGGCACAAGCCTTCCGTAGCTCGTCGCCCAGATATCAAACCACGCGGAGGAATCCGCCCGGCGGCCGTTGAACGGAAGATCCGAAACGGAATTGTAGATCTCAGCCGCTGTCAGCCCCTTCAGATTGAGGATGCCGCCGGGATCCATCACCGACCAGGCCGGATGCGCGAGGATCACAAGGCCCCCGTCCGCCCGGATTGCGTCGGCGATCGCCTGAGGCGCCGGATGAGGCGTCCGGCTGTAGTCGATCCCCCGGTTTTCTTTCATGCCGATCCCGAGAATGTGATACGTCGGAACGTCGTCCGGCCGATCCGTGTTGGCGCCGCCGTTGTCCCACTCGACGCCCGCCAAAAGAAGCATCGAACCGGCGGAAACGATGTCGCCGCCCTCTTCTCCGACCGGCCCGGACTGCCCCGGCTCAATCGTGCGTGACGGCTTTCTGTGGTCCGTAACAGCCACAAAGTCATAACCGTGCCGCCTGTATTCCTCCACCGCTTCCCGCGGACTCCTCTGGCCGTCCGAACGAGTCGTATGCATATGCAGATTGCCTTTGTACCAGCGGCCCCGGTCCTCAAAGAGAGATTGAAACATGCACCTGTCCTTTCCTGATCAGCGGACGAAATCCTTTTCCGTCCGCGCCGTCACTGCGTTTCTCCGCCGCGGATGATCCTCTGATAATGATAGAAGGAATCCTTCGGGATCCGTCTTCCGGTCGGGAAGTCCACATAGATGATGCCAAACCGCTCGCTGTAGCCGAGCGTCCATTCAAAGTTATCCATCAGCGACCACACAAAATAACCGGCGACGTCCGCGCCGTCGCGGACCGCCTTGTTCAGCTCGCCCAGATAGCGGTCCATAAAATCGATCCGGTTCGGGTCATGCACCCGCCCGTCCAGAGAGACCTCGTCATGAGCGGACATGCCGTTCTCCGTGATATAGATCGGGAGACGATAGCGCTCTGACAGGAAGCGGATCGCCCACCGCATCGCCTCCGGTGTCACGGGCCAGCCGTTCGCCGTCCGTGGGAACCCGTCATACCGTCTCACCCGTTCCGGCCGTCCGTCTTTTCCTGCCCGGACCTCCACGCCGTTGTAGAGGTTCTGACCGTGAAAATCCAGTTTCTCCGTGATGATCTCCCACTCATCGCGGCTGATGCCCGGAAGCGCATCGCCGAACAGCCGGAGCGTCTCCTCCGGATACCGCCCGAAATAAACCGGGTCAGTAAACAGGGCGACATTCCAGCCCGCTTCCTTCAGTTCCGTGCTGTCCGTATGGAAGGTTGCCCGCCGCGCCGCCTCGATATCCTCCGGCCGTTCGCTTGACGGGTAGTAGAACGCGCCGCAGGGCGCAAACCCGACTTTCACCGGACCGCGGCTGTGCTCACGAAGCGCCCGGACCGCCAGCCCGTGAGCCAGCAGAATATTCTTGTGAATCTGGAAAAACTCCCGGCGGCCCATCCTGAGACCCGGCGCGTGCTCACCGGTCACATATCCGAGCACCGAGACGCACTGCGGCTCATTGATCGTAAAATAATGCTTCACCCGGCCGGAGAAGCGCTCCGCGATCAGCGCCGCGTACCCGGCGAACGCATCGGCGATCCCCGGATTGAGCCAGCCGCCCTTCATCTGAAGCGCGTACGGCAGTTCCCAGTGATAGAGCGTCACGAAAGGCTCGATGCCCTTCTCAAGGAGGGCGTCGACCAGATGGCTGTACCACGCCAGTCCTTCCTCATTGACCCGTCCCGTCCCCTCCGGCATCACGCGGGCCCAGTCGATGGAAAAGCGGTAGCCGGTGATCCCCAGCTCCGCCATCAGCGCCACGTCCTCGTCCACATGGTGGTAGCTGTCGCAGGCCGTGTCTCCGTTCTGATCCATATAGATCCGCCCCTTCTCGTGGGCGAATACGTCCCAGATCGTGAGCCCCTTGCCTCCCTCGAAGGCCGCGCCTTCCACCTGATACGCGGCTGTCGCCGCGCCCCAGACAAACTTCCGTTTCTCATCGTCCATTTTCAGAATCCCTTCTTTTATACCAGCCGCTTCTGATAACCGCCGGTCACATGTACACCCGTATGCTCAATGATAAAGGCCTGCGGATCCACAGCCAGAATGTCCTGCTTCACCTCATCGACCTCGTTTTTGGCGACCACGGTGACAAGAACCTCCGTTCCTTTTCCCGTGTAGGCTCCCATTCCCTTCCAGCATGTCACGCCGCGGATGTATTTTTTCATGATGACATCCCGGATCTCCGGATGATGGGTGAAAATCATCAGCTCCAGCTCGATGTTCTGATAATGGAAACGGTCGATCGCCACCGAGAAAAAGGCGATGAACAGAATCGAGTAGATGGCGACCGGAAGCTCGAACAGGACCGCCATCACCGCATAGAGACAGACATTGAACGTGAGGTTCATCAGCCCCACCGAAAACGTACCTTTCTGCGTGAGATAGACGCCCAGCAGATCGAGTCCGCCCGCGCTTCCCCCGTTGGTGAGAATCAGCCCGCAGCCGAATCCGCCGAACAGGCCCGCGATGGCGATATTCGCAAGACTGTCGCCGATCAGAGGCGACGCCGGAATCGGAAGAAATGTAAAGGCTGCCGTCTGCACGATGACCGAGAGTACCGTTCCCGCCAGCATCCTTCTGCTCATAGCCCGATAAGCCAGAAGAAACAGCGGGATATTCAGAGCAAAATTGACAAGTCCCGCCACATCCACGCCCCTGATTCCGCTGAAGGCAAGCGTCCGGATCAGCTGGGAAAGGCCGACGATGCCTCCCGCGTAGAGATGCAGCGGCATCATGAACCAGTTCACCGCGCAGGCGTAAATCAGGGAGCCGGCGGCGATCAGGAGCGCGTTGCCCGGCCGGAACGGGCGATACGGTCCGCGGATCACGTCCTCCGGCGCGGCACCCCCTCGTACGGACATATTCTCCTGCACAGCGTCTCCCCTCAAAGGCGCGGCGGTGCGGCCTCCGGCCGTCCTCCCGCCGCGCTCTTCGTTCACCAAGGCTTCACGCTGCCGATCAGTTCCTTTACATCGGAGACATGATTGGCGTCCATCCATTCGTTCATCTCATCGATCACATGAAGAGGAGCGTACGGATCACGGAAGATCGCCGATCCGACCTGAACCAGCGACGCCCCCGCCATCATCATCTCCACCGCCTTTTCACCGGAATCGACGCCGCCGATGCCGATCACCGGGATCTTCACCGCACGCGCCGTCTGCCAGACCATCCTGAGGGCGATCGGATAGATCGCGCTGCCGCTCATCCCCGCGAGATTGTTGCGGAAGACCGGACGGCGGGTTCTCAGATCGATCTTGAAGCCGTGGATGCTGTTCACAAGCGAGATGCCGTCCGCCCCCGCGCTCTCCGCCGCTTTCGCGATCTCGGCGACATTGCCGGCGTTGGGAGACAGCTTCACCACAAACGGTTTCTTCGTGAGCTTCCGGATCCGCGCCGTGATCATCTCCGTCGATTTCGCGCTCATCGCCAGCGGCTCCCCCGCCGTATTCGGGCAGGAAATATTGAGCTCGATCAGCGGCGCGTCCGTCTCCTCCAGCTTCCGGACAATCGCCTCGTACTCATCCGTCTCGAGCGCCGCCACATTTGTAAAAATATTGGTGTCCTTCGTCAGAAGGTTCGGCAGATCGTTCCGGATGTAGTAGTCGATACCCGGATTCTGCAGTCCCACCGAAAACAGCAGCCCGCTGTCGCATTCCGTGATGCGGACGCCCTCGTTTCCGGCCCGTTTATGAAGCGTCGTGCCCTTTGTGCAAAGTCCGCCCAGCCGGCTGAGCGGGAAAAATTCCTCATACTCCCGTCCGTACCCGAAGACGCCGGATGCCATCACGATCGGGTTTTTGAACCGTTTGCCAAATACCGTGCTGCTCAGATCAGCCATATCTGCATCCTCCCTTCCCGATCAGAAAACGACGTCCGCCGCGTTGAAGACCGGACCGTCCTTGCATACCCGCTTCACTTCCTCGCCGTCCGCCGTCCGGATCCGGCACTGACAGACGAGGCAGGCCCCGAGACCGCAGCCCATATGCTGCTCCAGCGACACCTCGCAGGGCGCGTGATATTTCGCCGCGACCGCCGCGATCGCCCGCAGCATCGGGGTGGGCCCGCAGGCATAAACCATATCCGGGACTTCCTTCTGCAGTTCCTCCTCAAGCGGAACCGTCACGAGTCCGTGGATGCCGGCAGATCCGTCGTCAGTGCAGAGAATCTGCGGCGTATGGAAGGAATCGAACGCGTCTGACAGAATGACGGCCGACTGTCCCCGGAAGCCGGTGATGGCCGTGGCCCGCTCATGATACCGGGAAGCGAGCGACACCATCGGCGGCACGCCGATTCCTCCGCCCGCCAGCAGCACGCGGCGCGCCTCCGGCAGCAGCGTGAAGCCGTGTCCGAGCGGTCCCATCACATCAAGCGCCGCATGCGGTCCGATGTCGACGAGATCACGGGTGCCGCTTCCCTTCGCCTGAAAGACGATGCGGAACGTGCCTTTCTCCGGACTGGTCCCGCAGATGGAAATCGGGCGCCGGAGCGAATGCCCCGGCACCGCGATATGGACGAACTGACCCGGCTGCGCGGCGGAGGCAATCTCCGGCGCGCAGATTTCGAAATCAAAAATATCTCTGGCGAGGTTTCGCCGTTTCACTACAGGGTAAAGGCCCTGAACGATGCTCATTCGCATATCCTCCTTTTCAGTCTTATGAAAGGAGTATATCACAGAATGGCAAGTCAGTCCCCGACCGGACGGAAATCAGACGCCGGGTGCTTGCAGATCGGGCAGATGAAATCCGGCGGAAGCACCTCACCCTCGTAGATATAGCCGCAGATGATGCAGACCCAGCCTTTCTTCGACCGCTTCTCCGGCTTCGGCTTGATATTCGCAAAGTAGTAGGCATAGGTCGCCGAAGGCGTATCCCCGAGCACGGCCCCGTCCGTGACATCCGCGATGAACAGCGTGTGGCTGCCGAGGTCAATGGACTGAATCACCTTCGCGGAGATATACCCGTTCACCTCTTCGTCCGCCAGATAGTAAAGGCCGTTTCCGGACCGTGCGAGCTCGACGCCCACAGTCTTGTCCTCGTCCCGTCCGCTCCGGAATCCGAAGTGCTGAAAGGTTCCGAACTTCGCTTTCTCATCGAGAATCGAGACGTTGAAAACCCCCGTCTTCAGAATCATATCATGGGTGTAGTTCTTCTTGTTGACCGAGATCGAGATCCGGTTCGGCTCGCTGGCGACCTGACAGACCGTATTGATGATGCAGCCGTTGTCTTTATCGCCGTCCCGGGCGGTGAGAACAAAGAGACCGTAGCTCAGATTGTACATGACTTTACTGTCCATATTCCGTAACCTCCTGTGTAAGAAAGTGTGCCCGGACTTTCCGGTCCGCCGGGCTTCTTCTGTCATTCTACCATAGTTATCTTCCGTTTTTCATCCGGAACCTTAGGCAGGCGTCTGCATTTCCCGTCGGACCGCTCCGATAGAAAAATACCTCCGCCCGGATCCGAAGGACCCGAACGGAGACATCCTTCTGCATTACACACTCAGTTTCCGGTCCATGATCCATCCGGAAAGAATGTAGAAGACGGCTGACAGCGCCAGCGCGAGGATCACATGAACGGCGGTTCTGGCCCCGCTTCCTTCCACCGGCGGCTGTATGGACGATACGAGCTTCCACACCGCCGCGGACAGCGCGAGGAAGATGCCGAAGCTGATCCAGCCGCTGCCCTTCCGGCCGTTGAAGAAGGTCGACTGAAGCACCACCGCGAAGAAGGCCAGCACGATGAAGATCAGCCAGAGGCTGAAGACCGCGGCGATCGTCTCGAAAACTTCCGACGCGGTCCAACCGGCGACAGCCTGCATGATCAGTTTCCCGAACGGTGTTCCGACTGCGCCTCCGTCAATCATCACCGCCCCTTTCTGCATGAGAAGATACAGATCAAATATCGCAAGACCGCCGTACAGCCCGCCCGAGGCCGCGAGGCTGATGCCGTTCTCCAGCACCTTGGCGCCGAGAATCTGATAGCTGTTCTGCGGCGTCATGAACAGCATGAAGCACTGCTTCGTGTTCAGCTCGTTGTGAAAGATCAGAATGCTGATCAGTCCGATGATCTGGACGCCGACGACCGCGCAGGCGATAAGGGCGAGAATCCCTCCCGTCAGCAGCCAGCTGTCGCTCATGTCCTCCATGCGGGCCGGGTTCAGCGTCAGAAGCCCGATCAGATAGCCGACCTCCGCGATGCCGGTCACGACCAGAAGCCCCAGCGCAATGTTCCGGATCTTCCGGAACTCATATTTCATCAGTTTTCCCATCGTTCCATTCTCCTTCTCTCATCATTCACTGTTCACTCACGCCCGCCATCAGCGCTCTGTAGCGGTCCGTCAGCGAAACGTTTCGGGTCTGCCTGAGTTCCTCCGTATCTGCCTGCTCCACGATACGCCCCTGACGGACGAAGATCACCCGGTTGACAAAGGACTCGATCTCTTCCACCAGATGGCTGGAAATGATCATCGCCACATCCGGTCCCGAGGAACGGATGATCGCTTCCATGATCCGGTCCCTCGCCAGAAGATCGATGCCGTTCAGCGGCTCGTCCAGTAGATAAATCTCCGCGTTCCGCGCCATCGTGACCGCGATCTTCAGCTTCGCCGTCATGCCGGAGGAGAGGTTTTTCACTCTGAGGTTCTCCGTCAGTTCCATCTGGCCGAGCATCTCCCGGTACTTCTCCTCAGAAAAATCGTCGAAGAAATCCTGATAATAGCGCCCCACATCTTCAGCCGTCATCCAGTTGTAGAAAAACGGATCCGTCGGAAGATAGGCGATCTTCTTCCGGCTCTCCGTATCCGCCGGCTTTCCGTCCAGCAGCACCTCCCCTTCCGTCGGCTTCGCCAGTGTCGCCGCGATCTTCATCCATGTCGTCTTTCCGCTTCCGTTGGGGCCGAGCAGCGCGTAGATATTGCCCGGCTCGATCCGGACGCTGGCATCTTTCAGCACCGGCTTGTTCAGATAGTATTTGCTGACACTCTTTGTCTCCAGCATCACATTTCCTCCTTCAGTCTGCCCCGGATCTCCTCATCGGTGTACCCGAGCTCCCGCATGTTCCTCAGAAATTCCCCGACCAGATTTCTGGCCATCTCCGTCCGGATCCGATCACGTGCGCCCTCATCTCCCGTCACAAACGTACCCAGTCCGCGCTTCGTCGTGCAGACGCCCTGCGCCTCCAGCACCTGATAGACGCGGGCGGCCGTATTCGGGTTGATCTTCCACGCGACGGCAAGCTCTCTTCCGGACGGAAGCTTCTCTCCCGGCTTCAGCCGGCCGGCCGCGATATCGGTCTCAATCGCATGCACCACCTGAAGATAGATGGGCAGCGATGTATTCAGCTCCATTCTCTGTCTCCTTTCCGTTCAGCTTGTGTACTAGTTATATAATACACTATTGCTCTAGTCAAGTGGTTTTTGTTTTTTTTGGAAAATGCATCCGCCGTTCCGAAGATGTTGCTCCGGCAACATACAGGTCCGGAACGCTGTGCTAATCTGACTGCAGTGACAGGAAACAGGCACACAAAAGCCGGATCTTTGGAACCGGCGTATGAAAAGAGGAGAATATGATGGAACAGGCTATGTTCTGCTATCAGTGTCAGGAAACAGCAGGAGGAAAGGGCTGCACACGCTGCGGCGTCTGCGGCAAGAAGCCGGAAGTGGCCCGGATGCAGGATCTTCTGATCTATGTGACGAAGGGTCTTTCCTGCGTCACCACTGAGCTCAGGAAGGAAGGAAAGGAAATCGGAAAGGATGTCAACCATCTGGTGACACTGAACCTTTTCACCACCATCACCAACGCCAACTTCGACCGGGAGGCGATCGTCCGGAAAATCTGCGATACGCTCGAGATGAAGCGTTCTCTGCTTGCCCTCTGCGCCGGATCCGGCCGTCTTCCGGAAGCCGCGCGCTGGGACGGCAATCCGGACTCCTTCGATGAGAAGGCGGCCTCTGTCGGCGTGCTGGCGACGGAAAACGAGGATATCCGCAGTCTCCGCGAACTGATCACCTACGGTCTCAAGGGTCTCTCCGCCTACACGAAGCATGCCAACGCGCTGCTGAAGGAAAACGAGGAGGTCGACGCGTTCATTCAGCGGGCGCTGGCCGCGACGCTCGACGACAGCCTGAGCGCGGACGATCTCGTCGCACTCACGCTGGAAACCGGCAAGTACGGCGTAACGGGCATGGCGCTGCTCGACGAGGCCAATACAGGCGCCTACGGCAGCCCGGAGATCACCAGGGTCGATCTCGGCGTGCGGAGCAATCCGGGCATCCTCGTCTCCGGCCATGACCTCCGTGATCTGGAGATGCTGCTTGAGCAGACGCAGGGCACCGGCATTGACGTCTACACGCATTCGGAGATGCTGCCGGCCCACTACTATCCGGCATTTAAAAAGTACCCGAACTTCGCCGGCAACTACGGCAACGCGTGGTGGAAGCAGAAGGAAGAGTTTGCTTCCTTCAACGGACCGATTCTGATGACGACCAACTGCGTCGTTCCGCCCGCGGACAGCTACAGGGACCGCCTCTGGACAACAGGCGCCACCGGCGTGCCGGGCTGCCGCCATATTGACGGCGCCTACGGCGAGACGAAGGATTTCTCCGGCATCATCGAGCAGGCGAAGCACTGCGCTCCGCCGACGGAGCTTGAGACGGGCACGATCGTCGGCGGCTTCGCCCACGAGCAGGTCTTTGCCCTCGCGGATAAGATCGTGGATGCGGTGAAGTCCGGTGCCATTCGCAAGTTCGTCGTGATGGGCGGCTGCGACGGCCGCATGAAGTCCCGGGAGTACTACGCCGAATTTGCGAAGCGTCTTCCGAAGGATGTGGTGATTCTGACCGCCGGCTGCGCGAAGTACAAGTACAACAAACTTCCGCTGGGCGACATCGGCGGCATCCCCAGAGTGCTGGACGCCGGACAGTGCAATGACAGCTACTCTCTGGCTCTGATCGCGCTCAAGCTGAAGGAGATCTTCGGGCTCGACGACGTCAATCAGCTCCCGCTGGCGTTCAACATTGCCTGGTACGAGCAGAAGGCCGTCATCGTCCTGCTCGCCCTGCTCTCCCTCGGAGTGAAGAATATTCACCTCGGACCGACGCTTCCGGCCTTCCTCTCTCCGAACGTGACCGATGTGCTGGTCAAAAACTTCGGCATCGCCGGCATCACCACAGTGGACGAGGATCTGAAGCTGTTCTTCGGAGAAAACTGACACTGTCCGTTCATCGCAAAAGGGTCGCTGCATCTGCAGCGGCCCCTTTCTTTTATTCGAGTACAAGCGCCGGATGGAAGTTCAGATAATCTCCGCTCACCAGCATGTAGCGGATTCCGTGAAACGTGCCCCTGATGCTGTCTCCGAAGCGCGCCTTCCCGTGACAGTGGGAGTACACCACAGCCGAGACACCGTACTCCTCCGCGACTTTCGTGAAAGGCGACTCCGTCTCCAGAATACTGGTCGGCGGATAATGCAGAAACATGATGAAGCGTCGGTACCCGGCCGCCTCCGCCAGACCGAACGACGTCCGCAGCCGCTTCATCTCCCGCTCCACAAGACGGTCCGCCTGCGCCTTCTTCTCTTCGTCCCAGCCGGTGATCCGTCCCCTCCGGTCGAGGTAAAACGGGCCCTCGAAGGTGTATCCCTTCGTCCCGACCAGGGCAAAATCCTCATATGTCTCAAATGAGTTCTGAAGAAAATGCAGCCGTCCCCCGTACATCTCATTGAGGCGCGCCGTGTGCCCGGCCTCCCAGAACATGTCATGATTGCCGCGTAAAAGGATCTTACGGCCGGGCAGATTCTCGATGAAGGCGAGATCCTCGCGGCATTCCTCCAGTTTCCGTCCCCACGAATGATCGCCCGTGAGGACCAGCGTGTCCTCCGGCTTCACAGTCTGCCGGACAAAGGTCCCGATCTTCCGCTCATGGTGCTTCCACACCCGGCCGAAGGCGTCCATCGGTTTGTCTGCCTGAAAGCTGAGATGAAGATCCCCCAGTGCGTACAGTGCCATCGGCTCCTCCTTTCGCCACAGCTTATACTGAAGATCATACCACCATCCGTCCGGCCTGCACAGCGTCCTGCATCCGCGCCGCCCTTCATCCGTCAGTGAACGTACGCACACTGAATCCGTCCCCTTCTGTCGTCAGAATCACCGCCCCCTGACGGTCTGTCCGGAAAACCTTTGTGTGTGCGGCTTTCAGTCGGTTCAGAAGCGTGTCGTGAGGATGACCGTAGTCGTTCCCGGCTCCGCAGCTGATCACGCTGATCTCCGGACGCACCGCCTCCAGAAATGACTTCGGAGTCGAATATTTCGAGCCGTGATGCGCCACCTTCAGACAGTCATACCGTTTGTGTCCGGCTGCGAGATAGTCCTCCAGCTGCCGCTCGCCCGCACCGCTTACATCTCCTGTGAGCAGCGCATTGAAACGACCGTAGCGCAGTGAAAGCACAATGCATTGCCCGTTGCTGTCCGCCGGCACAGTCTCACAGGCGGGATCCGGATTCAGGACATCGAGACAAAGTCCGCCTGTCCGGATCCTGTCCCCCTTCGAAACCGCGAGCACCCGCGCGCCGGCCTCCCGTGCAAGTGCGCCCAGTTCCAGATAATCCTCATCGGGATGTCGCAGATACGGGAGGACCAGCGTCCCGACCCTCACCGGCGTCCGGCGCTCCCGGATCATGTCGAGCATCTCACGGATGCCGTTCATATGATCCGCGTCCATATGCGTGACAAAGCAGTAGTCAATCCGGGCGCGGCCCTCACTCTCAAGACACGGGAGAATCCGACGAGTGCCGCAGCTTCCGACCGACGAGGAGCCTCCGTCAACCAGCACGGTCGATTCCTCTCCCGTCTCGATCAGAATCGAATCCCCCTGCCCCACCGACTGAAAGATGATCTTCATCCCGTGAAGCGGAGGCTTCCTCAGTGTCAGCACAAGCGGAGGCAGAAGAAGAAGCAGCAGAAAACGCCGCCGGCTTCTCCGGAGCGCCCACAGGGCAAATGACCATGCGGACAGAAGCGCAAAATAAAGAACGATCTGCCAGACGGCGGGCTGTCCGAGAACCGGAGAAGCAAACGGAAGACTCTGTATGAAGCCGAGCAGCCGATGGAGAAGCCGGAGAAGCACCGTACCCGGGACCGCTGCTGGCGTCGATCCCAGCCCGGAGGCCGCCTCCGGAGACAGAGGCCGGCCAGCAAGCGCGGCGGCTGCTTCCCGGACCGCCTCCGCCGCGGTCCCGGCCGCTCCCAGCCCCAGCAGGGCGGGAAGCAGCGGCACGGCCAGCAGATTGACCGGAATGCTCAGGAGCGGCATCTCCGAGCCGGCACGAAGGACAAAAGGCAGCATAATCAGCGTCAGCTCCAGCATCTGCTCGGGCCGCCCCCTGCCGGAAAACAGACAGCCCGCGGCCATCGCCGCGCAGCTCATCTGAAACCCGGGAAAAAGAAGATAATCCGGATTTCCCAGCAGAATCAGAACCGCAGCGACGGAAAGCGCCGTGGGCGGATCATAGGTACGTCCGGTCATCTCCGCGCCGACCGCAAGGACAAACATCAGGAACGCGCGGACAGTCGACACGGATCCGCCGGTGAAAACCGTATAGAGGAGCATCAGAGCACAGACTGCGAAGCCGGCGCCCCGGATGCTCAGGTGCATTTTCCTGAGAAGGCGGTACAGCCCCATACCGAGCAGCGTCAGGTGGAGACCTGAAATCGCCAGCATATGCGTCACACCGCCGGTGCGCCAGAGAGACCGGACACTGTCATCCAGCCCGGTGCGGTCCCCGGTCATCATCGCGCAGAAAACGTCTTCCGCATCATCGGGAAAGGCTGCGCGGATCATCCGATTCACCTCCGAGCGGATTCCGGCGAGCGCGCAGGTGAAGCCGTCGCGCTCTGCGCTCCGCAGCGTCAGCGAAGGGGAACGCATCAGAAACCGGATGCCGCGTACACGGTCCTGAAGCGCCGTGTCCGTCTGTCCCGGATTCTCCGGCCCGCGGATTTTCTCCACCGCGCCCCGCGCCTCCAGAACATTGCCGGGTTCATATCGGCATCGGTCGCGGCAGATCAATTTTACTCTGGAAATAAGATAATCTTTCGATTGAAAGGTAAGAACGGGCCGGTCAAGAATCACAACGGAATAAGACTCCTGCGCCCTCGTTTCCGCGACCTTCCCCGTGATCCGATAAGAACGGGGTATATCGAACAGTGCTTCCGCTCCGGCCGTTCCGGGCGGGTCCGGTCTCAAGGGAGAGCCGGACAGAGTCAGAAGCGAAAAGAAGAGAAGAACGAGCAGGCACAGGAGAGCCGCAGGCCGTCGCCGCATGACCGCCCTCCTTCCGCACCGGCAGCCGGCCGGAGGATCCGCCGATTCGCAGGATCCTCCTCCGCTGCGTCGGGCCGGTGCTCAGTCCGTGCTTTCGATGGAATCGTTCACCAGACTCATATCCGGTTTAAACGGCTTCCCGAGTTTCATCGTCTGACGGAACGTCAGATTGGAATCGCCGTCGATCGCAAACTGCACCTCATGGATATCCCTGCAGTTCTCGCAGATGGAATCGACGATGGAATAGATCGGTATTTTTTCGTCAACACTGAGCGGACTTGAGATAAAGGTATCGTTCAGATTGACGTAGCAGATTCCGTTGGAGGATGTCACGGAGATGATCTGCAGATTTGACGGCACAGTCGGATCATTGCCCTCTACCTTCGGTCCCGCGATGATCCGTTCGACGATCGCCCACTCCAGCGGCTTGCTGGCGCTGTAGTAGATCGATCTCGACTCCCGGTTCAGCGTCTCTCCGTCCTTGGAGGCGAAGAAAAGGTCGATGGATGTGTGCGTGATCGCATTGATCATCTTGCCCGAATCCTCGACAAAGGTATCCGCGTTCATGACGCCGAGCGTCTTGCCGTCCGCCGCCTTCGCGTCCGCCCCGTCCACGGTGAACTGCACGCCGTCGATGCTGTCCAGCTGAACCATCGTCCGCACCACGCCGGCACGGGCCAGCACCTCCCGGGTGCTCGACAGCTTCTCATATCCCTTTGAGAAGTCCAACGTAAGCAGTCCGCCCGACACTTCGGATTTCTGCAGCGTCACGTTATCAGGTAGCAGGACCTGATAGTCCGCCTCCTTCGGCACTGTCTGCATGGCGGCGATCAGATGATCCACCTGATCCGCGACCGATCCGTCCGGCGCCGGTTCGCTGACGGTCACAAGACCGTCCCCTTCCCGGTTCAGATAGTAGACAAGCAGTCCGGATTCACTCTTTCCGTCCTTCCCGCCCGGAGCGCCGAAGCTGCAGGCTGTCAGCGTCACAGCGGCGGCGCTGATGAGGGCAAGGAGCCGGAACCCTTTTCTTTCTCGTCTCATCTCAGTTCTCCTGCCTGACCAGCGGGATCCGCACCATAAAGGTGGTCCCCTTTCCGAGCATGCTGCTGACCTTGATCACGCCGCGGTGCAGCACGATGACGCTCTTCGTGATGGAGAGCCCGAGCCCGGTTCCTTCGATCTCGGTGGAATGCGATTTGTCACCGCGGTAAAAGCGTTCGAAAATATGATCGACCTGATCCTCCGCGATGCCGAGGCCGCAGTCCGCCACTGAAACATAAAAGTATTTGCTGTCCGCCTTCAGCGTCACCCTGACCCATCCCTCATCGATATTGTACTTGATTCCGTTCTCGATCAGGTTGGAGAAGGCGAGGGACATCTTCATCTCGTCTACCTCCGCCGTCACCGGCTGGTACGGATCGAGGATCAGGTCGATGCTCCGTTTGTCGGCGATCGGCTTCAGACGTTTGATGATCTGCTCCAGCATCGGACCGATCTCCACCTTCGACCAGTTCATGCTGGCCGCCTTTTTGTCGAGCCGGACCATCGTCAGCAGGCTGGTAATGATGCTGTTCTCGCGGTCGATCTCCGTTGTGATGTCACTCATGAATTCCCGGTAGACTTCAACCGGTACGTTGTCCGCGCCGTTAATTGAGTCCGCCAGCACCTTCATGGAGGTCAGCGGAGTCTTGAGCTCATGGGAGACGTTGGACACAAACTCCTGTCTGGAGTTGTCAAGCGCCCGGACGCGGGCGAGCATATTGTTGAACGCCTCGATGATCTGCATGGTCTCCGAGTAATCCGGCACGGAGATCGCCTGATCCTCGAACCCGTCTGTCACATCCTCAATCGCGCGGGTGACGTCATGGAACGGCTTGACCAGCATATTGGCCAGAACGAAACCCATCAGCAAAATCGCCGTACTCATCAGCACCACGATGAGCGTCGCCTGATTCTCAAGATACCTCACCGTCTGCAGGATCTCATTCGTGGAAATGGACGCGAGAAGCACGCCCTTCACCTCCGATGAGCGGCCGTCGGTGATGGGTGCGGTGATTTCGATAAAAGCGTTCCGGTTGTCGTAGTGAGTGGAGCCGCTCCCGCTCTGGAAGCAGCTGATGACTTCCTTGGATACGGACGTCTTGCCCGAATCGATATCAAACGTATCCTTGATCACCTTGTAGCTTGAATCGACGATCAGGATCCGCCCATTGTAGACGTTGCCCACCAGCGTAAGCTCGCTGTCCAGCAGCTTCGACGACGGCCGCTCGAGAAAGCCTTCCGATACGACAAGGTTGCACAGCATGTCGCACTGGTTCTTGACGTTGCTGATCCGTACAGAGACCGCTCTGTCTTCATAGCTCCGGACGATAATGGACGAAGCGATGATCACCGGAGCCAGACCGATCACGATCAGGACCAGCATGATCCGGAACCGGAGACTCCGGAAATAATTCTGTTTTTTCTTCTTCTGTTCAGCTGGCGTAGCCGGTCACCTCCGCGTCTTCAGCCTGACGGACTGCGCGCGGGACATGCAGCCTCCCGCGGCGCCCTCTGATGGAATCACGCCTGGAAGTAGTAGCCGACGCCCCATTTTGTGTGCACATATTTCGGCTCGCTGGGATTCTCCTCGATTTTCTCGCGGAGACGGCGGATATGGACATCCACTGTACGGACATCACCCGGATACTCATAGCCCCAGACGATGTTGAGAAGGTTCTCGCGGCTGTAGACCTTGTTGGGATTGAAGACCAGAAGCTCAAGCACATCGAACTCCTTTGCCGTCAGGTTGATCTCCTTCCCGTTCACATAGACCCGGCGGGCCTCGCAGTCCATCTTGAGTCCGGCCACCTCAATCTGCTTCGGCTGCTCCTCCTTCTGCGCCGGCTTGGAAACACGGCGGAGAATCGCCTTGATTCTGGCCTTGACCTCGAGGATATTGAACGGTTTGGTGATATAGTCATCCGCTCCGTACTCGAGTCCCATGATCTTATCCATGTCCTCGCCCTTGGCCGTCAGCATGATGATCGGCACGTTCGAGAATCCCCGGATCTGCTGGCAGACCTCCAGTCCGGAAAGCTTCGGGAGCATCAGGTCGAGCAGAATGATATCATATTCCGTCTCCTTGGCCATCTGCAGCGCTTCCTCTCCGTCATAGGCACAGGAAACCTCATAGTCGTCCTGCTCCAGGCTGAAGCGGATTCCCTTCACAATCAGCTTCTCATCGTCCACCACCAGTACTTTTTTCGCCATTCCTGCTTCTCCTCCTGCCGTTCCGGTCCGATTCCCGTCTTTCGTCCGGACTGGGAACGGGCGGACCGTCCGGCTAATCCACGGTGATCCGGTCCTTGATTTTCTCAAACAGCGCTGTCTTGATGCCGCTTACCTTCATGATATCCTCGATGCATCCGAAACGGCCGTTTCCCTCCCGGTACGCGATGATCTCCTCCGCACGGGAAGCGCCGATGCCGTTCAGTGTCTGAAGTGCCGCGGAATCCGCCGTATTGATGTTCACCTTTCCGTCCGCAGAGACACCAGCGGACGCGCTCCCGCCTGTCTGCTTCACCTCCGGCGCGCCGTTCTCTGACAGCTGGGGCATCGAAGCCGCCTCCGTTCTCGTCGGTACGGTGATCTGCTCCCCGTCGCTGACCGTCTGCGCCTGATTGATCATCCGGTCCTCCGCGTCTCCCGTAAGCCCGCCGGCCGCCCCGATCGCCTGATAAACCCGCGAACCCGCCGGCAGCCGGTAGACGCCGGGCGTCCGGACCGCTCCGCAGACATAGACGAAGACGGACGCCGTCCCGCTTTCTCCGCGCCCGGTACCGTCCGTTTTCTCCGCATCTCCGGATTTGTCAGCGGATTCCGTCTTTCCGGCGGAACCTGCCTCCTCCGGGAACCATCCGTCCGGCGAAACGCCGGATTCGACGGCGCTCTGCGGCGTTCCGACTGATTCATAGGACGGCGAACCGCAGCCCGCCGTCATAAGCGACAGCAGCGCGGCGGCCAGTACAACCGGCCGCCGCGCGCGCCAGAAACCAGAGCACTCATTTCCGTGCAGCAGATGCATTCGTTTCACAGCACACCTCCCGGGCAGACCCGCCCCTTAAGAAGGCTGTGCACATCTTTATTTTACCGGACCCGTGCAGGAAAGACAAGAGACAGTCACGGCTTTTCAAGTGCCGAAATGCTCGCGTCGAGGATCGCGGCGGCCTCGTCAATTTCCTTCTCCGTGATGATGAGCGGCGGCACGAACCGCAGCACGTCATGGCCTGCCGTGATGATCAGAAGGCCCCTTCTGAGTGCCTCCGCCGCCACCTGGCCGGCTGTCGGCGTCCCGTTGAACTCCAGCCCCTGCATCAGTCCCGCGCCTCTGTGCGCAGTCACCGACGGATGCTTTTCCATGAGAGAATCGAGCGCCTCCGTAAAATACGGCGTGATCCTCTGCACATGATCGACGATTCTGTCCCTCCCGAAAATTTCGGCGACGGCGTTGACCGCGCTCATGGCGAACGGATTGCCTCCGTAGGTCGATCCGTGATCACCTGGAACCAGCGACCGCTCCGCTGTCTTTTCGTTCAGAACAAAGGCGCCTACCGGCACGCCGCAGCCAAGCGCCTTGGCGCATGTCATGATATCCGGCTTCACCCCATACTGGCTGAAGGCCCACATCGTCCCCGTCCGTCCCATGCCGCACTGGATCTCGTCAAGGATCAGGAGTATATCCTTCTCGTCGCAGAGCTCGCGCAGTCCGGTGAGGAACGCCGGTTCCGCCGGGAAAATACCGCCCTCGCCCTGCACCGTCTCCAGAATCACCGCGCAGGTCCGGTCGTTTACGAGCCGCTTCACACTCTCCAGATCATTGAAATCGGCGAACACGACGCCGCCCATCAGCGGGCGGAACGGATCCTGATAATGGGCGTTGCCCGTCACTGAGAGCGCTCCCACCGAACGGCCGTGGAACGAATCCTTCATCGCGATGATCTCATGATCATTCCGGCCGTCCTTGAGAAACGCGTACTTCCTTGCGGCCTTAATGGCGCCTTCGATGGCCTCGGCGCCGCTGTTCGTGAAGAAAACCTTTGAGAGGCCGGTGGACCGCACAACGTGCTCCGCCGCCTTCGCCAGAGGTTCATGATAATAAAGATTAGACGTGTGAAGCACCTTTTTCACCTGACCGATCAGCGCCTCGTCAAACCCCGGATAATGATAGCCGAGCGCGTACACGGCGATGCCGGCCATAAAATCGAGATAGGCGCGGCCTTCCGTATCGAAGACGCGGACGCCCTCGCCGCGGTCGATGGCGAGGGGAAAGCGGTTGTAAGTGTGAAGCACATACTGCTCGGTCAGATCGATGATTTCCTGCTGTGTCATTCTGTCTCCTTCATCGCCCGGCTCAGGACCGGTAATCCGCGTTGATATTCACATACTCATGTGTCAGGTCGCATCCCCACGCGGAGGCGTCGGCCTCGCCCATCTTCACGTCGGCAATCGCCCGGATCTCCGGCTGTGAAAGAATCTCAGTCGCTTTCTCCTCACTGTAGGAAGCCGCGACGCCGTTCTCAAGAATCTGAATCCGGCCGGCACGGCTCTCAAGGAAAAGATCGACCCGCTCAGGATCGAAGACCGCGCCCGAGTAGCCCATCGCACAGAGGATTCGGCCCCAGTTCGCGTCATGACCGGCGATAGCCGCCTTCGTCAGTGTTGACGAGACCACTGACCGGGCCATCTTCTTCGCGTCCTCCTTCGTGGCCGCATGAACGATGTCGCATTCGAAAAGGCAGGTGGCACCCTCTCCGTCCGCCGCCATCTTTTTCGCCAGCGCCGTACAGATCTCCAGAAGTCCCGCGCGGAAGATCTCATAATCCGGACCTTCCTCCGTGATCTCCGGATTGCCGGCCAGTCCGCTGGAAAGCAGAAGACAGGTATCGTTAGTCGAGGTGTCGCCGTCCACCGAAATCATATTGAACGTGTCCGGCACCACCGAGGAGAGCGCCTTCTGCAGCATATCCCGCGAAATCCGCGCGTCCGTCGTAAGGAAGGCCAGCATGGTGCACATATTCGGATGAATCATCCCGGAGCCCTTGCTCATGCCGCCCAGCGTGGCGGAAGAGCCGTCGGAGAATGTGAGGCTCACCGCCGCTTCCTTCGCAACGGTGTCCGTCGTCATGATCGCGGCGGCTGCCTTCGATCCGGCCCCCAGGTCTTCCGAAAGCTGATCGGCCAGCACGGGAAGGGCCGCCGTGATCCGGTCAATCGGAAGCTGCTGCCCGATGACGCCGGTCGAAGCCAGCAGCACCTCGTCCGGCTTCACCGCGAGCGTTTCCGCCGCCGCATCCGCCGTCCGGCGGCAGAGCGCCATTCCCTGCTTTCCCGTGCAGGCATTCGCCACGCCCGAGTTCACGACCACCGCTCTCGCGGTTCGCTTTTCCTCCACAAACGCCCGGTCCCAGACAACCGGCGCCGCCTTCACCCGGTTGGAGGTGAAAGTCCCCGCCACCTGGCAGGGCACACGGCTCAGCAAAAGGGCCATATCCGCATGGCCGTTCTTCTTGATACCCGCCGCGCCGCCCGCGGCTGAAAAGCCCATCGCGGCCGTCACGCCGCCCTCAATCCGTTCCATCCGATCATTCCTCCATTCTCTTCCGATACTGTATCGCCGTCCCGCACTTCCCGGTCCCGCCGGACACCTCTTCGCTTCGGTCCGGCTCTTCATCATGAATACCGCTTCTGATCGTTTCCTATAATAGCGGTCCCGATTCCGCGGTTCGTGAAAATCTCAAGCAGCAGGCAGTGCAGGATCCGCCCGTCGAGAATATGGACGCGCCGCACGCCGCTTTCGATCGCCGAGATGCAGTTCTGCAGCTTCGGCAGCATGCCGCCGCCCGCATTCCCCGCCTCGATGAAAGCGCGCGCCTCATCGGCCGTCATCTCGGAGATCAGCGTCGAAGGATCCATCGGGTCCTGACAGACGCCCTCGACGTCGCTCAGAAAGACAAGCTTCTCCGCCTTCTCCGCCGCCGCGATGGCGCAGGCCGCATCGTCGGCATTGATATTGTAGGATTTGTAGTCCTCTGTCCCGAGCCCGATCGGACAGACCACCGGAACGAAATCTTTCCCGATCAGCGTATCGATGAGCGTCGGATCGACGGAAACAGGCTCTCCGACAAACCCGAGATCCACGCCGGAGGCAAGCTCCTTCTTCCGCGTCCGGATCGTTCCGCCGTCTTTCCCCGAGATGCCGCAGGCCTTGACCCCGTTTTCTTCCATATACTGAACGAGGCCCTCGTTGACCTTTCCCAGCACCATCTCGGCAATCTCCATCGTTTTCTCGTCCGTCACACGGAGACCGTTCACGAACTGGGGCGTCCCGCCAGACAGCTTCACCCAGCGGCTGATTTCCTTTCCCCCTCCGTGAACGATGATCGGTTTCATGCCGACGAGCTTCAGAAGTGCTACATCGGTGATCACGCTTTTTTTCAGCGCCGCATCCTTCATCGCCGAGCCGCCGTACTTGACGACAATCTTGCTTCCGGCGAACTCTCTGATATAAGGAAGGGCCTCGATCAGAACGTTGGCCTTCTCAATCCAAAGCTCCATATTTTCCATCGCATTCACCTCGCTCGTTAATAGTTCGATTAAAGCACAGGCCGTCTCAAAAGTAAAGCGTCCCGGCTGCATATTCATTCATGTTGTATGCATATTATTCAATACAGGCGCGCTATCCCGCCCTCTGCATTTTTCATTTATAATTCGCATATTTTTCATTTTTCTGCCTGTCATGGAATGAATAACCGGATTTTTCCCTTGCATGGATTATGCATCTGTTGTATAGTAACGGAAGTTCATGAAAAACGAAGGCTTCGGCTTCCCTTCAAGAGGAAGCCGGCAAGGAGGCAGAGCATGGCAAATGAAAAGGTAGTGCTGGCATATTCCGGCGGTCTTGATACGACAGCCATCATTCCCTGGCTGAAGGAGCATTTCGGATACGATGTCATCTGCTGCTGTGTGGACTGCGGGCAGGGCAATGAGCTCGACGGACTCGAGGAACGCGCCCGTCAGTCCGGCGCGTCCAAGCTGTATATCGAGGACATCAATGACGACTTCGCCGAGAACTTCATCATGCCCTGCGTAAAGGCGGGCGCCGTGTACGAGAACAAGTATCTTCTCGGCACCGCGATGGCCCGTCCCGCGATCGTGAAGAAGCTGGTGGAGGTCGCCCGCAAGGAGGGCGCCGTCGCGATCTGCCACGGCGCGACCGGCAAGGGCAACGACCAGATCCGCTTCGAACTCGGCATCAAGGCGCTGGCGCCGGACATCAAGGTGATCGCGCCGTGGAGAATGACCGATATCTGGACCATGCAGTCCCGTGAGGATGAGATTGCCTACTGCAAATCAAAAGGCATTCACCTGAAATTCGATCACTCCCAGAGCTACAGCCGCGACCGCAATCTCTGGCACATCAGCCATGAAGGACTGGAGCTGGAGGATCCGTCCCTGGAGCCGAATTACGACCATATGCTGGTGCTCTCCGTCACGCCGGAGAAGGCTCCGGACAAGGTGACCGACGTCACGATGACCTTCGAGAAGGGAATTCCCACGTCGATCAACGGCGAGAAAATGAAGGTCGCCGACATCATCCGGAAACTCAATGTTCTGGGCGGCGAAAACGGCATCGGCATCATCGACATTGTCGAGAACCGCGTCGTCGGAATGAAGAGCCGCGGCGTATATGAAACGCCCGGCGGAACGATCCTGATGGCCGCTCATGAGCAGCTGGAGGAGCTCTGCCTCGACCGTGCCACCTACGAGCAGAAGAGAATCCTCGGTGAAAAGCTGGCTCAGGTGGTCTACGAGGGCAAATGGTACACGCCGCTCCGCGAGGCGATCAGCGCCTTTGTGGATGTCACGCAGGAGTATGTGACCGGAGAAGTGAAATTCAAGCTCTACAAGGGCAACATCATCAAGGCCGGTGAAACCTCTCCGTACAGCCTCTACAATGAGAGTCTCGCTTCCTTCACGACCGGCGACCTCTACGACCATCACGACGCGGACGGCTTCATCACGCTGTTCGGGCTTCCGCTCAAGGTCCGCGCGCTGAAAATGCAGGAGGCGAAGACCAAGGGTCTCTCCCGCTGAGACACACGTCTGATCTTTATCCGCACCATGGATTCCTCCGCGGCCGGCAGTCTGCCGGCCGCGCATTTTATATCCGCCGATCCGCCTGTTATGAAAAATTAAGGATTTCTTCACTGTCTCCATGCTATAATGGTCTCGGAAATGAATCGGAACAGGCTGCGGGAGAGAAGACCTGTTTCTGAAAGGGGTTATCTTTTGAACATTTACGAACTGAAGGAACGGCGCAGACGGTACAAGTGGCGGGTGAGGTGCGCTGCCGCCGCCGTTCTGTCCGGCACGCTGATCGCGGTCTGCACAGGTGTCTCGCTCCGTCACAACGCAGCCGTCCGGGCCCGCGCGCAGGCCGTCAGCCGTGCGAACACCACGGACCAGGGCAACACCGTCAGCATCAGTTCCGGTGCCGTGACACCCCGGATCGCGGATCTCACGGAATCGGCGGGGATAGTGGAGCTCGTCGCGCCGGGTCAGGTCTTCTCCGGCTCGTCAGATGCGGAAAACGCCGAGCCGATGGCGACCGGCTGGCAGAAGGACGCCAACGGAATCTACAACCTGAACGACAGCGGTGTGCGCCGCACAGGCTTCTTCACCGATACCGACGGCTCGACTTACTACTTCGACGGGAACGGCTATCTGATCCACGGATGGCTTACCCTCGGAAACGCCACTTACTACTTTGACAGCGACGGACGGATGGCCACAGGTCAGAAAACGATCGACAAAAAGAATTACTACTTCAGCGACAGGGGCGTGATGGACCCGTCGAAAACGACGGTTGTCGCCGACAAGATGATCTGCCTCACCTTCGACGACGGCCCCGGCGCCTACACCGACAAGATTCTGGATCTCCTGACCCAGTACAACGCAAAAGCCACCTTCTTCATGATCGGCGAGCAGGTCAGCGACCATGCGGCCGCGGTGAAACGCGAGCACGAGCTCGGCATGGAGCAGGGCAACCATACATGGGATCACACCACGCTTACGCATCTGAGCGCTGACGAGATCCGGACCGAGTTCTCCAAAACCAACGACATCATCGAGCAGGTCACAGGGCAGAAGCCAACACTGTACCGTCCGCCGGGAGGAGGCTACAACGACGAGGTCTTTGACAACGACTTCGACATGCCGTGCATTCTCTGGTCCATCGACACGCTGGACTGGAAGACAAAGGATGCAGACAACACCTACAAGACTGTGATGGAAAATGCAGCCGACGGCGCCATCATCCTGATGCATGAGATCTACGAACCTTCCTATGAAGCGGCCAAGCGGATCATTCCGGATCTCGAAAAGCAGGGATACCAGTTCGTGACGATTTCGGAGATGGCGGCCGCGAAGGGCGACAAGCTCCGGCCGAATCATCCGTACGGAAGCTTCTGAGCCGGAATACCGAAAGCGTAAAAAGAGGGCGGAACCAAACGGTTCCGCCCTCTCCTTCGTCCCTGTCACCTCGTACTCAAAAACTCGTATTCTCTCAGCCCCGCCTCATCCGTCGGGAAAGAGGCCACATAAGACGCCGCCTTCGCCCTCGCGTCAGCCCACTGCCGCTTCTCCTCAAGAATCACAATCTCATTGTAGCGAAGGCCCTGATTGGAGCTGTCTGCCTTCAGTCCGTTCTCCACATCCGTCAGCGCGTCGTCATACTTCTGCTCCGCCATATCGCAGAGCGCCAGACCGTTCCACGCGTCCGCCGCGGCTCCGTCTGTGCCGGTGTACTGCTTGTACACTGCCCGCGCGTTGGCCACATCTCCGGTCGCGAGATAGACCTTTCCCAGAAGGAAGATCGGCTTCATGTCTGACCCGTCCTTCTTGATCGCGTCAGTCAGTTCCTGCTTCGCATCGTCATAATTCTCAAGGTAGTAATTGACCAGGCCCTGCTCGTAGAAGGCGTCCTGCTGCTTCTGCGCCTCGGCCAGCGCCTTCTCAAGATAATCCGATCCGTCGCCGCTCTTTTCCTCGCTGGCATAGACCTCATAAATATTGATATAGAGGTCGTAATCCGAGCTCAGCGACACCGCCTGATCGAAGTCCGCCTTCGCCGCGTCCGCTTCCCCGTTCCGGAGATGAAGACGTCCTCTCAGAAAGAGGACCTCCGCGTCCGGCGATTTGCGGATCAGTCCGTCATAGATAGTCATCGCCTGATCCGGCTCGCCCTTCAGATCCCGGGCAAACGCGAGATACAGACTGACATCCCGGATGAACGAATCCGATTCTCCGTCCACCTCGTTGAGACTCTTCTCGAACGAAACGCAGGCATCCGCATAGTCACTCTCGCCCAGGTAGATCAGCCCCAGCGCGCGATAAGCCTCCGGCAGGTAGTATCCCGCCTGGACGACACCGTTAAAGTAGGTCATCGCGCTGTCCGTTTCCTGTCGCTTAAGCGCCTCGCAGCCCTTCTCATAGGCGCTCTTCGCGTCCGACCGCGCGCATCCGGTCAGCGCCAGCATGCAGACGCCGATAAGAGCGGCCGCACGCACTCCCTTCTTACTCCTCAACAGCCAGTCCCTCGTCTCTGATCACTGATATCACGCTGTCCACATACGCCTCGCAGAGCTGCGGGGTGGACGCCTCGACCATCACCCGGATCTTCGGCTCCGTACCACTCTCCCGCACCAGAATCCGTCCGTCCGTACCGAGCTCCCTCGCCGCCTTCATCACAGCGGCTTTGACGCTCGCATTGGCCTTGACAGCCGCCTTGTCGGCCACCACCACATTTTTCAGCACCTGCGGATACAGCTTCATCTCATCCGCCAGCATGGAAAGAGGCAGCTTCTTCTCGATCATCGTCTGCATGACCATCAGAGATGTCAGAATCCCGTCCCCTGTGGTCGCGTACTTGCCGAAAATGATATGGCCGGACTGCTCCCCTCCGAGGTCGTAGTTGTTGGCCATCATGTTCTCAGCCACATATTTGTCACCCACCGCGGTCTGCTGATAAGCCATCCCGTTCGCTTCGAGCGACTTGTAGAGTCCCATGTTCGACATCACGGTGGTGACGACCATATTGTCATTCAGCTGGCCGCACTCCTTCAGGTACTTCCCGCAGAGGAACATGATATGGTCACCGGTCACAACCCGGCCTTTCTCATCCACCGCGAGGCAGCGGTCCGCGTCGCCGTCATAGGCGAATCCGGCATCCAGCGCGTTGTCCTGCACAAAGTTCTGCAGCGCCTCCAGATGCGTCGATCCGCAGCCCCGGTTGATGTTCGTCCCGTCCGGCGAGTTGTTGATAACGAATACTCTGGCGCCCATCGCCTCGAACACACTCTTCGCGATCGAGGAGGCGCTGCCGTTCGCGCAGTCGAGCCCGACCCGTTTCCCCTTGAATCCCCGGGTCGGAATCGTCATCAGATAGCCGATATACCGGTTTCGTCCGGCGGAAAAATCAACGGTCCGCCCGATCCTCTCGCGAAGCGCGTAGGGAATTTCCCCCACTCGCCCGTCCAGATAAGCCTCGATCTTCTCCTCAATCTCCGGCTCGATCTTCTGCCCGTTGGCGCGCATAATCTTGATCCCGTTGTCATAGTACGGATTATGGCTGGCGGAAATCATAATGCCGCAGTCGAATCCGTCCGTGCGGACCACATAGGATACGGAGGGCGTGGTGGTGACATGAAGCAGATACGCGTCCGCGCCCGAAGCGGTGAGACCCGAGCTGAGCGCATCCTCCAGCATATAGCTGCTGCGACGCGTGTCCTTGCCGATCACGACCGACGCCTTGCCGTCCGGGTGTTTCGTTCCATAATACCATCCGAGATAGCGGCCGACCTGAAATGCCTTCTCCGCCGTCAGCTGTACGTTAGCTTCACCCCTGAAGCCGTCGGTGCCAAAGTATTTTCCCATCTTCTATCTCCCCCTCACAGATAACCCGTTCAGAACAGAGGCGTCCGGTATACGCCTTTTTCAATCAGATCCGCGAAAGCCGCCCGTACCGCGTCCCGGTCCTCCCGGTACGTCACGCCGAACCAGACGTCGTCCGTCCGGAAGACATGAACGGCCGCCTTTCCCGCCTTCAGCATCCGGTCGATGATATCCGGAAGAAGATATTCCTTCTTCAGCGCATCTTCGCCAAGGCCGTCAAGGAATTTCGGGAACCCGTGTTCCAGCTCATCGAGGAAATCCGGATAAAGCCCCCACATGTTCATCGAGACAAGCGAATCCGCATCCAGCGGACGCACGCCGTCCCCCGTCATAACGCCGGCGCCTCCGTCGGTCCGGACGATGTTCTTCGTCTCATTGATTCCCGTCAGCTGACCGTTCTCAACCTCGAGAATTCCTCTCGTCACGCCGCCGTTGTCGGAAAGCGTGTTGCCGAGAACAAAGGCCGCCATCGACACGTTGTGCTTACCGTTCTCCACGGGTTCTCCGCTCACCAGCGCGTCATGCAGAATCCGGAATCCGTGCTTTCCGTAGTAATCGTCCGCGTTGACGACCGCGAAAGGCTCATGGATCTGATCCTTCGCGGCAAGCAGGGCCTGACCGGTCCCCCACGGCTTCATCCTTCCCTGCGGAACGCGGTATCCCGCGGGCAGATCCTCGATCTCCTGATACGCGTACGCTACCTCGGTCACCTTTTCGATCCGGTTTCCGATCCGTTCCCTGAAGTCCGCGTCAAGATCCCTGCGGATGATGAACACGACCCTGTTGAACCCGGCCTCAAGAGCGTCATGGATGGAGTAATCCATCATGATTTCTCCACTGGGCCCGAGCGTTTCCATCTGCTTAATGCCGCCTCCGTAGCGGCTCCCGATGCCTGCTGCCATCACGACAAGGGATGTCTTCTTCATCTTTTCATTCCTTTCCCCGGCGGGATCCCTGCATCCCGCCTGTACCCGTTATTGTCCTGAAAGTCTTCTCGTCTGCGCCTCTTCTATCAGTGCGTCCGTCAGCTCGTCAATATCTCCGTCCAGAATACTGTCAATCCGATGCAGCGTCAGATGAATCCGGTGATCCGTGACACGTCCCTGCGGCACATTGTAGGTACGGATTTTTTCCGACCGGTCCCCGGTTCCCACCTGACTCCGCCTCAGATCCGCCCGTTCCTCGGCCTGCTCCATCCTTTTGAGATAGAGAAGCTTCGTTCTCAGCACCTTCATCGCCTTCGACCGGTTCTTGATCTGGGACTTCTCGTCCTGACAGGAAATGACGATGCCCGTCGGAAGATGCGTCAGCCGCACGGCTGAATCCGTCGTGTTGACGCACTGCCCTCCGTTTCCCGAGGCGCGGAAGACATCGATCCGGATATCCTTCGGATCGATCTCCACCTCATCGATATCCTCGGCTTCCGGCATTATTGCCACCGTCGCCGTGGAGGTGTGGATCCGGCCGCTGCTCTCCGTCTCGGGCACTCGCTGTACCCGGTGCGTCCCGCTCTCATAGCGGAGGCGCGCGAAGACATCCTGCCCCCGGATCTGCATCGTACACTCACGGATCCCGCCGAGTCCGTTCTCGCTGAGGGAGAGCATCTCGGTCCTCCATCCCCGCTTCTCGGCATAGCGCTGGTACATCCGTGCGAGATCAGCGGCAAACAGCGCCGCCTCGTCGCCGCCCGCACCGGCGCGGATCTCCATGATCACATTGCGGCTGTCGTCAGGGTCCTTCGGAAGCAGAAGCCGTTTCAGCCTCATCTCCAGCGCCTCACGCTTCTCACGGAGCGCAGACGCCTCTGCCTTCAGCATCTCGATCATTTCCGCGTCCGTCTCCTCTTTCAGGAGGCTTTCGCAGTCTCCGAGCTCCGTCTCCGTGCGCTCATATTCCTCACAGGCCTCCGCCACCGGCTGAAGCTGCGCCTCTTCCTTCATAAGGGCTGTCAGCCGTCCGGGATCGCGCTGTGTCTCCGGCGACGCGAGCTCACGGACGATCTCCTTCCGGCGCCCGAGCACCGCCCTCAGCTGTTCCTTCATCAAATCTCGTCAGCCATCTCCTTCCGGGCTTATCCCCGTTCTGTCTCCTGCCCTGATGTATCGCAAAGCCGTCTGATCAACAGCCGCACACGCATCTTCCCACGCATGATATCATGATCCGCCCCGGCGGCCCGTCACGGCACGCGGCCGGCCGGCGAGATCCTCCGTCACTTCAATTTTCCGGAATCCGGACGCCTCCATGAGCGCGGATACCTCTTCCGCCTGATCAAAGCCGATCTCAAGCCCCATCACGCCATTCTCCGAGAGATGGGCGGAGGCGCCGCCGATGATGCTCCGGTACACACGCATTCCGTCGGCATCCCCGTCCAGAGCCAGCCTCGGCTCATGATCCCTCACCTCCGGATCAAGCGAGGCGATCACATCCGTCCGAATGTACGGCGGATTTGCCGTTATTATATCATACACGCCGCTGACATTGGTATAGACATCGCTCCGCAGAAAAGAAGCATCCACCCCGAAACGGGCGGCGTTCCCGCGCGCCACGCCAAGAGCCGTATCGGAAAGATCGGTTCCCGTCCCCTTCATCGGTCCGTTCCCTTCGAGAAACAGTGTCAGGAGAATGCACCCGGAGCCCGTGCACAGATCGAGAATTCGTGCTCCGGGAAATGTGTACGGAAGCATCCGTTCCACCAGCGTCTCCGTATCAAACCGGGGAATCAGAACGCCGGGACGTACGACAAAGAGGCGCCCGTAGAAGGGAGCCTCTCCGATGATATACTGCAGCGGTTCGCGGTCCGCGCGCCGGCGAACGGATTCCATAAAGCGCCGGCGCACCGGCTCCGGAAGCGGCTCCTCCGCATGCAGCAGATAGGAGGCCGCATCAAAACCGGCGGCATGAAAAAGCAGCTGTCCGGCGTCCGCATCCGCTTCCTCGATCCCCGCGGCTTTCAGAAGACAGGCGGCTTCACGCCGCAGAGCCCGCGCGGGAAGCGTGTCACGCCTCTCTCTTTGTTCCAAAGGTTTTCTCCTGCCAGTCTTTCCAGTCAAACACAGCTTCAATGGCAGCGATCGCGACCTCCGCCATCTGCGCGTCAGGCTCTCTCGTCACAAGCTTCTGAAGCGCCAGCCCCGGCCGGACCAGCGTCCGGATCACCGGTCCGTCGGAAACAGCCGCATAGCGGAGAATTTCATAGGAAATCCCCGCGATCACCGGGATCAGAATCAGTCTCCAGACGAGCCTCATCACGCCCGACTGAATATCAAACAGCCCGAGAATCAGAAACGCGATAATCGAGATGCTGATCACGATCAGCAGAAAGCTCGTTCCGCAGCGCCTGTGCTGACGGGAGCATCCCAGCACATTCTCCGGCGTCAGCGGCTTCCCCTGCTCGATGCAGTTGATGCATTTATGCTCGGCCCCGTGATACGCGAAGACCCGCTGGATGTCCTTCATCCGGGAAATCAGCAGCATATAGCCGAGGAAAATCGCAAGCCGGAGGACCGCCTCAGCCAGATTGACCCAGACGTTTTTCACGCCGGCCGTCCGCATCAGCCCCGCCAGCCAGTACGGCAGAAGCATAAACATAATGACGGAAAATGCAATTGAGAAGATGACCGTGCCGGTCATCATGGCCTGCCACTGCCGCTCTTCTTTTTTCAGCTGCGCCTCTGTTTTCTCCTTCTGCTTCGCCTCCTCCGGATCCTCCTCCGATACGGCATCCGCCGACCACATCAGGGAAGAGATCCCGACTACAAGAGAATCGATGAAGGCCGACACGCCGCGGAGAATCGGAATCTTTTCGATCCCCCTGATCGGGATGACCGTATGATACGGCCGGACCTCCAGCGCGATCTCGCCGTTCTCCTTTCTGGCGGCGATCGAGTAGCGCTCCTGGTTCCGCATCATGATGCCTTCGAGAACCGCCTGACCGCCGATACCGGAATTATGCTGCGTCATAGTCCTCCTTTCCATTTCGCGCGGGGGCAGCGGGAAAGCTTCCCGGACAGCTGTGATTCAATTCAGCATTCCGATTCTCCCGCCTCCCGGGCAGTTATGAAAAAAGGACGGGCCAAGCCCGTCCCTGCATGGATTTCTTCTGATCAGTTTTCCGACTTGCCCATGCCGTACTTCTTGTTGAAAGCCTCAATCCGGCCGCGGGCCTGCGTCGACTTCTGCTGACCCGTATAGAACGGATGACACTTCGAGCAGATTTCAACGTGCAGATCCTTCTTCGTGGAACCTACGGTAAATGTATTGCCGCAGTTGCAAGTCACGGTTGCCTGATAATAGTTCGGATGGATACCTTCCTTCATCGCACTCTCACCTCTTTATATCTTCTGAATCACGGATGATCGATTGTCCGGCAGACATGATCCTCAGCCGATCGGGAGAACCGTTCGGCGATACCGGTCTGTCCGCCTCTGAACAGCGATCTTTATTCTAACACAGCACTGTACGCAATGCAAGATCCATTCGGTCGGATTAACGCTGAATCCAGCCGCGTTCCGACCTCCGGGGCTTCACTGTATTCCGTCCGGCGCGAAAGTTCGGCCGCTTACGTTCCCCACTTCTGAAGCACAGCGGCCACGACCTGCTCGTTCGTGCTGTAATGCGTGAACGCATTGATCACGGATTCCACCGCCTCCTCCGCCTTGAGGCCGTTGATCCGGCGGCGCATCAGGTCCACGGCCTTCAGCTCTCTCGGCGTGAGCAGCAGATCCTCGCGCCTCGTGCCCGATTTTACGATATCGATCGCCGGGAAAATCCGGCGTTCCTGGAGCTTGCGGTCAAGGATCAGTTCCATATTGCCCGTACCCTTGAACTCCTCGTACACCACGTCGTCCATCTTGCTTCCCGTATCGACGAGCGCGGTCGCCAGAATCGTAAGACTGCCGCCTTCACGCATATTCCGCGCCGCTCCGAAGAAACGCTTCGGCATATAAAGAGCCGTCGGATCCAGACCGCCGGACAGCGTCCGGCCGCTCTGCGGAACAAGAACGTTGCAGGCGCGCGTGAGACGCGTGATCGAATCCAGCAGGATCACGACATCCTCGTGGTGCTCAACCAGCCGTTTCGCACGCTCGATCACCATCTCCGAGACACGGCGGTGATGCTCCGGAAGTTCGTCGAACGTCGAGTAGATGATCTCCACGTTCTTCCCGTGAACGGACTCCTTCATATCCGTCACCTCTTCCGGCCGCTCGTCAATCAGCAGAATGATGAGATTCGCGTCCGGATTCCGGGTGAGAATGGAACGGGCGATATCCTTGAGCAGCGTCGTCTTGCCGGCCTTGGGCGGCGAGACGATCATGCCTCTCTGGCCCTTCCCGATGGGGCTGAAAAGATCGACGATCCGGGTCGCCCTTGACCCGTCCGGACGCTCAAGGCGGATGCGTTCATTGGGAAAGATCGGGGTCATGTTCTCGAACACCGCGCGGTGGCGCGCTTCGTCCGCCGGAAAATCGTTCACCGTGGAAACGTAGAGAAGCGCTCCGTACTTCTCACCCTGCCCGCGTTCGCGCTTTGTCCCCTCGATCATGTCTCCAGTCTTCAGGTTGAACCGGCGGATCTGCGACGGGGAAACATAGACATCCTCTTCGCCCGGAAGGAAATTATCGCTCCGCAGGAAACCGAACCCGTCCTGCATCACCTCCAGAATCCCCCGGCATCTGTGATCCGCTTCCTCACGATGACGGATCGCCGCGGACGCTTCACCGTTATCCCGCTCTTCTCTGCTCTGACCGGGTTCCTGCACAGAGACTGCCTCCGCCGGCCTCTGTGCTCCGCCGGCCGGAACTACGGATGCTTTTCTTTCCTCCGGTGCCGGCCGGCGGGAGAATGGCTTCTCTTCCTGACCCGGCTCGGACTGCGCGTCTCCTCCGCGTCTTGGCCGCGCGCTGACCGTCTGCGGATGCTCGGGAGAAGATGCGTAATCCGAGCCCTGAACAGCACGGCCGCTCACACGGCTGCCGGACGGGTGCTCCGCTGCCGCATGCCGTGTCTCCTCGAAGCGGCGTGGGCGGCCGGCGCGGGGCGTCTCGCCCGCCTGCCGCGGACGCCGCGCCGGTGAGTCGCCGTGTTTGTCGTCGCCGGAAGTCTCCGTGCGGCGCGGCCGGCCGGCTCTCGTTCTCCGCACAGTACTCTGGCGCGCAGATTCTGTCTCCGATGCGTCCCGGACCGGTTCGTGTCTTGTCTCACTCCGCCCCGCCGGACGGCCTCTGCGGCCGCGGCCTGACGTATTCGGCGCCGGTCGCTCCGCCGCCGCGGAAGCTTCGTCTGTACGTACCGGTACAGCCGCATTCTGAGTTTCCGCCGCAGCCTCTCCCTCAGCCGCATCCGTCTCCGCCGATCCGGTTCCGTCCGTCGGAACCGGACTCTTCACAGAAAAAGGCGTCGTCTCTGCGACCGGCGTCTGTTTCCGCCGTCCGTTTCGAAACGCTCCGTTTTCGGCATCTGCCCCTTCCCCGGACATATCTGTTGAAGCAGGGTTCACGACATGCTCCGTTCCGCCGGCTGCATGCTCCGCGTCGAGAGCCAGCATCGCGTCGATCAGCTCGCTCTTCTTCATCACGGACGTGCGCTTGATTCCGCGGGATTTCGCCAGCTCGCGCAGATTCGTCACATGAATCGTCTGATATTGTTCTCTTGTCATATTCGATGATTTCCGAAAGAAATGTCCGTCGGCTGTATCCTCTCTCGCAAACCGCGGCCAGCCGTCCGGTTGATCAGGTTATCGGTTGTAAAAATAGAATGCAGATCAGAAAGACATGCGGCTGACAGGACTTGAACCTGCACATCCGTGGATATTGGAACCTAAATCCAACGCGTCTGCCAATTCCGCCACAGCCGCATAAAAAGAAACACGTCTGGTTGACCCAAACGCGTTCGTGAAGCATCGGGGATTCGAACCCCGGACAACTTGATTAAAAGTCAAGTGCTCTACCACCTGAGCTAATGCTCCAAATATCCGATAAAAACAGTTCTGAATGATCACGGAAGTGACCGGACTGGGCTAGTTGGATTTGAACCAACGAATGCAGCAGTCAAAGTGCTGTGCCTTAGCCCCTTGGCGATAGCCCATCGAAAGAAAGAAGGTACTGCACTATAAGTACTGCAGAGGGTGAATGGTGGGACTCGAACCCACGATCTCCAGAGCCACAATCTGGCGCGCTAACCAACTGCGCCACACCCACCAGAATATACGGCGCTCATCCAGTTCAACCGGAGGCCCCCGACCCGCCTTCAGGACGAATCGACCGTGCCTGAAGGGATTCGAACCCCCGACCCACGGCTTAGAAGGCCGTTGCTCTATCCAGCTGAGCTACAAGCACACTTGTTGCCATGTCAAAAAGACAACGAGCGGGTGATGGGAATCGAACCCACGTATCCAGCTTGGAAGGCTGGTGTTCTACCGTTGAACTACACCCGCGCAGATTCATCGGGGTGACAGGATTCGAACCTGCGGCTTCCTGCTCCCAAAGCAGGCGCTCTAGCCAAGCTGAGCCACACCCCGTCACTGCACCGATCACGGCGACACGTTCTTAAATCGCACATGTTTTATTATATGGATGGAAGATTCCTTTGTCAACATCCAATTCAAAAAATTCATCTGTTACGGCCGTTCCGGCTTCTCCCCGCCTTTACAGTCCGCCCGGCGCCGCGTTCCGGGCTGCCCTGTTCCTCAAAGGCGTCTCCGGCCGATGTGATTCTGCAGGAAATGCAGCCGCCCGCGCCGGTCCACCTCAATCACCAGATACGTCGGTTCCCGGCCCTCCTGCCTCGGAAAAGACAGCGATCCCGGGTTCAGCACCGTCAGTTCCGGGTCGGACTGGTCAAGATACGGCCGGTGCGTATGCCCGAAGCAGGCGATCCGGCATCGCTCCGCCTTTGCCTCCTCGCGGAGATATTCCGTCGTCATCGAGACACCGTACTGATGGCCGTGGGTGACGAAAATCCGGTATCCGGAAAGTTCCACGACGGCATCCTCCGGAAGCGTGGAAAAATAATCGTTGTTACCGCGCACAATCGTACAGGGACAGCCCGCCTCCGTCGCGATCTCTCGCTCCCGTCCTTCCGTGTCGCCGCAGTGGATCAGATGATCAAAAGGCCTCGCCAGCCGGATTGCTTCCTTCAGCCCGTCTCCCCGGCCATGCGTATCACTCACCACCAGAATTCTGAACAGATCCCTCTCCATTGCCGCGCCCCTCCGCATTCCGACACTCAGAGCCTTCCTTCCGCCCGGAGTGCCTCCAGCTTCCGCCGCATATCCGCCAGTGCCTTCCCCCGGTGACTGATGGCGTTTTTCTCATCCGGCGGAAGCTCTGCAGATGTGCAGCCCCGGTCCGGAAGATAGAAAATCGGATCATAGCCGAAGCCGTTCCGCCCTGCCTCCTGGTAGCCGATCCGTCCTTCAAACGTACCGACGGATGTCAGCTCCTGGCCGTCAGGAAGGATGCAGGCAATCGCGCAGACAAACCGGGCCGTCCGCTTCTCATCCGGCACGCCCTCCAGTCTCCGGATAATCTCCGGATTTTTGATATGGTAGGAAGTATCCTCTCCCATCCAGCGGGCGGAGTAGATTCCCGGCTCTCCGTTCATCGCGTCGACGACCAGTCCGGAATCGTCCGCCATCGTGATGCCTCCGGCCCTTTTCCAGACAGTACGGGCCTTGATCAGGGCATTCTCCTCAAACGTCCTGCCGTCCTCGACGATCTCCGCATCGATGCCGGCTTCTCTCATCGAAACTACGTGCAGATCAAGACCGGAGAGAATCGCCCGGATCTCCTTCAGCTTGTTCTCATTTCCAGTCGCAAAAATCACATTTGTCATCCAGTCCTCCTCAGTGTTCCGCGTGCGTCCGGCGCGGCGGACGCGGTCCCAGATACTGATACACATACGTCCGCAGCATGCCGTTATAGATTTTCCTGTTCCGGTCCGCTTTGCGTCCGATGGCCTTCTCTGTATCCTCATAGGAAGAAATCAGGTACATCGACCAGCTGTCCAGCCTCCTGTATGCCTCCCCGATTTCCCGGTACAGGCCGGGAAGCTCCGCCTTCTCCTCCAGCCGCTCACCGTAAGGCGGATTGGTGATCAGAAAGCCGTATTTCTTCGGATGATGAAGATCCTTCACGGCACGCCGCTGAAAATGAATCAGATCCGCCACCCCCGCCGCCTCCGCGTTGTCACGGGAGCATCGGATCGCTTTCTCGTCAATGTCAAAGCCCTGAATGTCCACACCATCCGGATGCGGAATCACCTCCGCCCGTGCTCTCTCCCTCGCCCGATGCCATGTATCGGAAGGGATCACTGAGTTCCAACTCTCCGCCAGAAACGACCGATGCAGACCGGGAGCGATCCGCTTCGCCATCATCGCCGCCTCGATGGGGATGGTTCCCGAACCGCAGAAAGGATCCACCAGAATCCGGTCCGGATGCCAGGGCGTAAGCCCGATCAGCGCGGCCGCGAGTGTCTCCGAGATCGGCGCGATGACCGGCGACACCCGATATCCCCGCTTGTGAAGAGACGTGCCGGTCGTATCCAGTCCGACGGTGACAACGTCGCTGCGGATCGCCACTCTCAGCGGATATGACGGTCCGTCCTCATCGAACCAGCTCCGGTGATAATGAAGCTTCATCCGCTCAACCATCGCCTTCTTCATAACCGCCTGAATGTCGGACGGAGAAAACAGCGTGCTGCGCACGGAGGAAACCTTGGCCACCCAGAACCGGGCGTTGACCGGGAGGAACTCCTCCCATGGAATCTTTTTCGTCCCCTCGAAGAGCTCATCAAACGTCGCCGCACGGAACTCCGCCACACAGAGCAGGATCCGTTCCGCGCTCCGCAGCCGGAGATTCGCCTCCGCGGCCGCTTCCGGACCGCCCTCGAAGAAGACGCGCCCGTCGTCCGTCCGTCTGACCTTCAGACCGAGATCCGTGACCTCCCGCTTCAGCACCGCCTCAAGCCCGAAATGGCAGGGCGCAATAAAGGAACAGGCCTCCATGAAGTCTCCTTTCTTTTCCCATCTCCCAGCACAGGTATTCCCGCCTCAGTCTCCATTGCTGCACTTGTCCGCGTCCATGGCCAGCACAAACATCAGCACATGAAAGGCATCGTCCTGGTTCACGATGTCCAGCACATATGTATCTGTCAGATGAAGCAGTTCCTTGGAAACTCTGGCGACCGCCTCTTTTCCCGATCTGTAAATCGTGTAGTTCCACTCCATGACGCTGCCCTGCACCTGCCACTGATTGAAATCAATCTCATATCGCGGGCGGATGAGGGAAAGCTCCCTCCGGATACAAACCAGATACTGCCCCTCCTCGTACAGTTCAAACTTCGGAAGCAGCGTCAGAATTTTTTCCTGCACCATACCGAGTTCCCTGCCGCCGGCATCAAAAATCTTCAGGCAGTGCCCCCATGACAGCTGTCCCCGTACCGTATAGACGGTCTGCCCGCCCTCATCGCAGATATCATAGCTGTCAAACCATGAAAACATGCGCTGTCTGAACCGGAGTTTCATCTCCTCTTCCTTCCCGCCCGCCGCCCGCCCGGACCGTCAAACATGATCTGCTCCAGCCAGTATACCACAGAGCGGACGGCGACGGCGATACCTCCTGAAAATCAAAGTGCAGGCAGCTTCCGCAGAAATCACTCCGCGCGAAGTGTCTCCGGCGTCAGATGCAGCTCCGCCGCGTGCTGTTTCATCCCTTCGATACAGATTTCCGCCACGTCCCGGATATCCATTTCCAGCATTTCACAGCCCTCAAGGATCAGCGGGCGGTTGCATTTCTCCGCAAATTTCTTGTTCTTCCATTTCTTCATGAACGATTTCACGTCCATATCGACAATTCCGTTCGGCCGCATACGGGCGGCCGCCTGAATGATGCCGCTGAGTTCATCTACCGTGAACAGTGACTTCTCCATAACCGTCTCCGGCTTCACCTCGTTGCAGATCGAATAGCCGTGGCTCAGAATGGCCCGGATATCCTCAGCCGGAACGCCCGCTGCCCTGAGCGGTTCCTCCGTATGCGCCAGATGTTCCTCCGGAAACGCCTGATAATCATAATCATGCAGATACCCGACGGCCTCCCAGTGCTCCGGGTCTTCCCCGAAGTGCTCCGCCATCGCGCCCATACAGGCGGAAACATTGGCGGCATGCAGCCGCAGATGCTCTTCCGTCACCGCTGTATCGTTCAGTCTTTTCGCTTCTTCCAGTGTCAGTTTTTCCATTTCCGCTTCAGTTTCCCTTCAGAATTTCCTTCCATTATTTTCTTTTTATGACTCTCTTCATCGCCTCTGCAATGCTCTCCGCTCCAATTCCGAACCGCTGTGAGAGGAAGGCTTTATCTCCGACCTCGCCAAAGCAGTCCGGCACACCGACCCGTTCGAACGGAGCCTGCCCCTTTTCCGCTATCACCTCTGCAACCGCGGACCCCAGTCCGCCGATCCGATTGTGATTCTCCGCGCTGACAATCGCGCCGGTTTCGCGGCAGCATCTCAGAATCATCTCTTCATCAACAGGTTTCACTGTAAACATATCAACCACACGAATGTCAATTCCTTCGGACTCGAGAGCCTCCGCCGCCTGCAGGGCAGCCGTAACCTCGATGCCGGAGGCAATCACCGTCCCGTCGCTTCCATCGCGGATCACGGCTGCCTTCCCGATCTCCGCGGCCGGCATGCCTGCATAATAGGACGTCTTCCACTTCCTCGGAAAACGGATGTAATACACACCGTATCGTTCTGCAGTCTGTCTGAGGACCGCTTCCAGAAGCTGCGGTTCCGCGATATCAAGAATGGTTATCCCGGGGAAGCTCCGATAAACGCCAATGTCTTCAAAAGGCATATGCGTACCGCCGTTCGCTTCAGCCGTTACACCGGGATCTGTTCCGATGATCCGGATGCTGGCCCGGTTATAGCAGCCCGCCATAAAGGTCTGATCTGCACAGCGTCTTGATGCGAAAGTCCCGAAGCTGTGCACAAACGGGATCTTCCCTCTCAGGGACATGCCGCCCGCCACGCCGACCATGTTGGCTTCCATGATGCCGAGATCGAACGCCTGTTCCGGAAAATCTCTGAAAAGGCCTGCCGTTCCGATGGCACCGGCCAGATCCGCCTCGAGATATACGACATCCGGATTCTCCGCCATAAGGGAACGCAGCGTATCGCCGAACACTTTCCTGCACTCTCTGTTATCATCGCTGATTCTGTACATATTCTCCTCCACCCTGCTTTCCGTTTCAGCCGGCTGATGTCCGCGTCTCCTCCGCTCCGCGCCCGTCCAGTTCCTCATAGAAGAGCGGCAGTTCGTTCCTGTCCACCTTGGTGGAATGGCAGTTTTCCATTTCTTCAAACTTCTTTACACCCGCGCCTTTCACCGTATGAAGAACCAGCACGGAAGGCTGTTCCCGCTCTTTCTTTGCTTCCTGTATCGCGCGATAAATGGCCCCGGTGTCATTTCCATTCTCCACAGAAATCACATGATACCCAAATGCCCTGAATTTGTCCTCGATGCTTCCAAGACTGCACACATCATCCGTCTTACCATCCAGCTGTTTTCCATTCGCATCCACGATGGTAATCAGATTCGTGATCTTTTTGGATGCAGCGAATAACGCGCTCTCCCAGACCTGCCCCTCGTCCAGTTCTCCGTCCCCCAGAATCAGGTAGGTCGTGTTTTTCTTTCCGTCGATCTGATCAGCAAACGCAGATCCAGCGGCAAGAGACGCGCCCTGTCCAAGTGAGCCAGTCGTCACATCGACTCCGGGTGTTTTAAGCCTGTCCGTATGGCTTGGCAGTGTCGTCCGATTCTGATTCAGAGTGTCCAGCATGTCTTTCGGAAAGAACCCCTTCTCTGCCAGTACAGCATACAGCGCAGGGCCGGCATGCCCTTTGGATAAAACAATAATGTCCCTGTCTTCCTTTTGCGGATTCTCCGGATCCACATTCATCACTCCGCTGTACAGGACCGCAAGAAGATCCGCGATTGAAAGCGATCCGCCTACATGTCCGCTTCCCTTTGACGCGATGGTTCTCAAAATATTTTTTCTGATCGCAGCCGCGAGAGCATCCGCGCTCTTTTTATCAAATGTCTTTTCAGGCATTTTCAAACGTTCCTCCTCATTTGTTTTTGTGCGTTCTTCGTTCCAAGGCGCCGCCGCCTTTTGGGATCATGATTTCTAAAATAGAAAGAAGCCGTCTTCATGGATAACGCCAGTCGCACACCTATGCCGGGGATTCTATATCCAATGAATCAGTTCAATATTACATTTATAGAGAACGAAATTCCACTGTCAGCCAAGAAAATCCTCCACAATTCTGCATTATGATGTCCGAACAAAAAGGAGGAACTCATTAAACCGCTTCGCGTTCTCTTCCTTCCAGGCAGAATGATGAGACTAATGCTTTCGGATTTCTCATTGTGTTTATCGCCTCCTCCTCATAAAATCCTCTTCCCGTATCCGCCCGTTTATCTCTCCTTCACTTTAAGATAAGGCCGTGCAGTCATAAATCCGGACAGAGCAATAAGAGAAAAAGCAAATAAAATCATAGAATAATCCCGAATTATTTATCGCTTTATACCTCTTCTGTGCTAGACTGTGATAAAGCTGCAGAATAAAACCAATACAAGAAAACAGGAGGATTCATCAAATGGCAAGAACACGCAGAACACGTACGGAAGTGATCACCGAGAAGCTTGCAAAGGCAAAGGAGGATAAGGAAAAGTATACCGCCAAAATCGCGGAGCTCAACGACACCATCAAGAAACTTGAGGAAGAGCTGAATTCACAGCGTCAGGATGAAGTGATGGCAGCCATCGCCGACAGCGGTGTCAGCATCGACGACGCAATCGAGGCGATCCGTTCCGCCGGAAAGAGTGAGGAATAAACAGGCCGCAAATCAGAACCGCATTTTATCATTCCGTCGACATAAGCGCATTGGTGTCATATAATACTGTTCTGTTCGGCAGAAAATGCCGCCAGGAGGAAAACACCTATGCCGGGACTCGGAACGTTGATCAATGCTGCGGCCATCGTCGCCGCCGGTCTCTGCGGCTGCCTCGCGGGCAGCCGCATCCCGCCGAAGATACAGGAAACGCTGATGACAGCGAACGCGCTCGCTGTCCTGTTCCTCGGAATCGGCGGCGTTATGGCGGAAATGCTCCGAATCAGTCATGGCGCTCTCTTCACGGAAGGCACCGTCATGATGACGGTCAGTCTTGCCGCCGGCGCCGTCATCGGCGAGCTGATCGATCTGGAAGACCGCTTCGGGCAGCTCGGCGAATGGCTGAAGAAAAAATCCGGCAGCGCAAAGGACAAAAACTTTGTCAACGCGTTCGTCACCGCCTCGCTCACCGTATGCATCGGCGCTATGGCGGTAATCGGCTCCATTCAGGACGGGATGTACGGCAATCACGCTGTGCTGGTCTCAAAAGCCCTCATGGATTTTATCATCATCCTCGTGATGTCCGCCTCGATGGGAAAAGGCTGCGCCTTCTCCGCCGTCCCGATGGCGATCCTTCAGGGAAGCATGACCGCGCTGGCGCGCCTGATCCGGCCGCTCATGACGGACGCCGCCATGGCGAACCTTTCGCTGGTCGGCTCCATGCTGATTTTCTGCGTCGGAGTGAACCTGCTGTGGGACCGGAAAATCCGCGTGGCAAACCTTCTTCCTTCCCTTGTCATCGCCGCGGCGTTCGCCTTTCTTCCGCTCTGATGGGCGCCCGCTTCACATCCCCATAAAATCGAAGAGACTCATCTGCGGATCGATCCACGATTCCTGCTTTGCATCCCTCACAATATCATCCTTCGTCAGATGCCCGATCAGAAGCGGAGACGCCGGATCGTGCAGCCGCATCGTGCGGACCGCGAGTGCCCGGCTTTCGTTGGCATAGCAGTACAGACAGTCATGTCCGCAGGAATCATACGCGCCGATGTCCGCGCCGAGCAGACAGCTGCACCCTGACCGGGCCGGCGGATGATTTGGCACGGTCAGCCGCTGCCCGATCGCCTTCTCAACCACTTCCCGGGACATGCATCCGCCGGCGTCCACGTGCGGGCGGACCAGCCGCGCGTCCTCCAGACAGAGATGAATCTGCATGTCCAGCCGCTCCGCCGTCTCCCCGAAGGAACGGATCAGATCCCGCTGCTCCGACTGCGTCACGTTCCGCACACCCGGGAAATTCCGTTTCGTCTTCTCGTAAAGGTCGACAAAGCTCACCACGCACTGATCCGTCCAGTTTTTCAGCTTTCCGGCCATCTTCTCAAACGCGCTTTTATGAAAATCGACCGGATACCTGTCCGTGATCAGCACCGGATCATAGCGCCAGCTGACCGCGTTCCGGCCCGCATACTCCGACAGTGCGGCAAAGGCGTCCATCACCCGATCCGGCTCCGGAACATACGGCTCAATATCCTTTCCGTAAGGTGTGATCGTCACCATAAAAAAGGTCCGGAACGCGTCGAGCTCATGAAGTCTCCCGAGCATCGGTGCCGGATTCTTCGTGCAGAAAGCGATCATATCCGCCACAGAAGGATCCAGAAGATACCGCGTGACGTCCGTCGGCCGGTACGGATTTCTCACCATCACGAAACCTTCCCGGATCCGTCTGTAAAACCACTCGGAGTAAAACGCCGGTATATCCGTCCTGCTTCCGGTATTGATGATCATCCGGCCGCGCCGCTCCTTTCTCCTTCTCTCATACCGCTCATGTCGATCTGAAGATCACAGATCCCAAGCGGGGCTTTGGTCATCAGCTGGTTTCCCTGCGACACATATGCGTACAGTCCCCTCCGGCTTCTGTCCAGCCGGATATCGGACGTTTCAGTTTCCAGCACACATTCTCCAACATCCAGTCTGACTTTTCCCTTCTTTCCAGCTTATGATTTCCTGCTCCAGCTTCGCGTCATGCTCAAGCATATAGGTAAGGACTTCCGGATATTTTCCGGCCCGGATCAGGTTCTCCGCCTTCGCCCTGTCGTTCTCATTCAGCTTTTTTGTATAAGTCCGGTATTTTCCCAAATAGGTGACATCCATCCCGCAGCTCTCGAACGCGATACCGGTCTTGTTCCGCAGATTTTCAAGAATGCAGAAGCCATCCGGATCAAGGTCGCCGAAGTGCAGCCAGCGGCGGATACCCGGGTTCTGGTTATGAATCCTGACAAGGAACTCCTGCCGCGCATGATTATGATAACCGGCCAGATACAGCTGGAATGCATCCGTCTGCATCCGGTTGTAGGATGTCAGGTTCTCGATCGTCAGCACCGTTTCAGCACAAATCCGGATATCGGTAATGTCCGCAAGACGGTCCGAACGGACCGCAATCGGGACGCCTGCCCTCAGTTCCAGTTTCGTTCCGTTGCGAAAAAGAACTTCCCCGTTTCCGTTGAAATTCACATACGTCGGATTCTCGTACACCGCGTACTCCGACAGTACGGCCGCATCATATTCTTTTTTCGATTCAAAATCCGATTCCTCAAAATCAAATCGACCGAAACGCTTCAATACCCGGACCGCTTTTGACAAAATTCCGCGTCTTTCAATATATTTCGTATCTCCGAACAACGCAATGGATATTTCCCTGTAAAGTATATTCTCCGTATTGTGCGCCATGAGATCTACGGTCCGCATCACGTCCTCCGCCTCGGAAGGCTCGAACCATGCGTTTTTATCCGCCCGAAGCAGCTCCTCCTGCGATGCGATAAACGAATCAAGGACAGGACTTTTCCCTTTGAATGCCTCATAAACTGCGATCTGCGCCATATGAATTTCTCTTCCCGGCTTCCGGCCTGCGAGTTGATAGAGCGCCGGCTCGACAGCTCCCGCAGGCACAAGGAATTCACGGAACTCGTGTCTCGTTCTTTTATCCCGGTACACGATCCGCACAGGAGAAAACGTTTCGAGATCGCGCATGGACTGCTCAAAGTTCTCAAGCTCCGTCAGATCCGCGTCATCCCGATCATAGTCTGGAAAAACCCGCTTCACCGGAACCCGTACATTCTGATTCCGCTCCGTATCTCCCCGATAGGTCCCCGTCCGTTCATACGCGTCCAGCATCATGCCGATCAGTTTTTTCTGCCAGGCATCCGGCTTCCGGCGCACACTCATTCGTCAAACCTCATCTGCATATCAATGACATCCGCCTTCCTGTTTTTCTTCACGACCGTGACGGTAGTGTCCACATATGGCGCGATGTTGTGCATCGTCTTATCCGGCGCCGCGTAGAGAACCTGCAGGCCGTTGTCATTGAAATAATCGATCATACTCCGAATTCTGTCCTCATCCATCGCCGCGAACGCCTCATCGATAAAGGCGATCCGCAGACAGCAGGAATCACTGCGGTAGCTCGTCATAAGCGCGGCCGTCAGCAAAATGAAATACGGAGTCTGCTTCCCGCCTCCGGAATAGATCCCCTGCGATTTTGACAGATAAGCCGTATGCTGCCCGTCGTTTATGAAGAAGTCATAGCCGTAATAGTTCCGGTAGTCCGTATATTCCGTCACATCGTCCGCGTTCAGCACCGTATCCCGGAACTCCTCAAACGCATCGGCCATTCCCTGCTCCTGCAGGAACCGGCTGTTCATGTTCAGATAGACTTCCAGCGTATCAGCCGAACCGAGTTCATCGATTTTCTGTGCGATCGTGAAGAACGCCTTCATGTCCGCGCTGTTCCTGGCTTTCATGATCAGCGAGTAATTCTTGTCACCGAACCTATGCGCCTTCAGCATCGCGTTGATGGCATCCTTCTGCTCCTGCATGCTGCGGATCCTGGCGTAAATCACCTCAACGAAATCGCGCATGAAGGTGTCGGAAATCGTCTGCGCCTTCGCCTTGATCCTGTTCTTTGTCTCTTCAATGTCCTTTGTGCGGAGTTCGTCCAGCCGTTCGATGTACTTTTTCGCACCGCCCTTATCCGCCACATAGCCGGTATGGCTGGCATTGTACCGGAACATCGCTTCCAGCATACCGTTGGTCGCGTCCCCAAGGCGTTTGTTCACATCCTGAATCGCTCTCAGAAGACTTCCTTCGACGTTGTCCTTCTGCTTTTCATACAGTTCGTCCGCCGCCTTCTTTTCCTCCGGGTGAAGCGCAGCGGCCGTTTCATAGTCATCCTGCCGTTTTTTCTCATCGCTTCGTCCGGACCGCAGGCTTTCCTCCGCCGCGAGGGCAGCCCGCGCTTCAGCCTTACGTTCGCTCTGAACGTCTGTCAGCGCCTTCTGCGCCTGCTCTCTTCTTTCCGATGCCGCCACATACATATCCATCAGCCGTTTCGCCGACGGATTGTTCTGCAGCGCCCGAATATCCCGCTTTGTCGCTTCAATCTCTTCTTTCAGCTTCAGAAGCATCTTCGGCGCCGTCGTGTCATAATGTTCCGGCGCAAAGCTGGCTCCGAAAGCCTGCTCCGCCAGCTTCGCGAAGCGCCTCTCCTGTCCCTCGAGGGAAGCGGCCTGCTTCTGTATCACGACCCGCTGCTCTTTTTTCTGTTCAAGCATCCGCAGAACCGCGTCCTTGCCGAAAACAAGGTCCCGCACCGGCTTCATCTTGCTGCCGACAATGCCTCTTGCCAGCATACCGTTCGGCATAATCGCGCCCTTCGGGTGATCATTCAATTCCTGCCGCGTCTCTACGCACTTCAGATTTCCGCAGGTATAATTGATATACTTCCGCGCATAGAGATTCGCGATCTGAAAACGGGCCGCTAAAGAACCGCCCGGAGCCTGCGCCGGAATATCATCCATCTGATTGGTCAGCACGAGGTAGATCTGATACAGATTCTTCTCGTCCACAATCCGCAAAAGTCCGGGAACGGCTTCCGGCTCCGCGACCACATTGAAGCGCCGTCCGCCGAGAAAGGTTTCCGCCGCCATCTGCCATTTCGGATCGATCTCATTTACAAGATCGCAGACAAGCCGGATTTCCGTATGAAGGCCGGCACGCTCCGCCTCCCTCTTGAGGACAGCCAGTTCCTCTTCCATTCCGTCCGGCAGCACCTTTTTATTCTGCTGCAGCGTCCGGATCTCCCCATTTAATTTCTCCAGCCCCCTGCGTAGGTCGCGCAGGGCGTAGCCGGTCTCCTCTTTACGCTGCTGATAATCCCGGTAAAGCGTCTCTCTCTTGTGTTCAAGCTTCTGAAGAACCCGGACGGTCTCCTTTTCATCCGCAGAGGCTTCTCCCGCGTGCCCGATCGCTTCATACAGCTCGTCCGGAACCGTGACGTCTTCCTGTCCGCTGAAAAGGCTCTCCGCCTTCTTTTTCAGTTCACGGAGAGAACGGACGGAATCCTCCATCGCATCCCGGCTCTCTTCATCAAGATGCAGCTTGTTCTTCAGCTCCTCGATCGGCCGCTGCCCCTCGTGCACAGCAGTTGAGGCCCGGATCAGTTCCCCGTCCGCTTCATCAAAAGCCTGCTGCGCCGTCTTCTCTTTTTTCTCCAGTACCCGCATGCGGCTCTTCACATCATCAATGTTCCGCTCCAGCTCATCGTCCGCGTTTTTCAGCTTCATGTACAGGTACTTTTTCTGCGCGATTCCGCGACGGACCGATTCCGCATCGAGTGAAAGCACCTGAAGATACTGCTCCTCAATCCTCTGAAGCAGCGTCTTTTCCTCATTCAGCTTCTTCAGATCCTCTTCCAGTTTCTCAAACTCCGCCTTGTGCCGCAGAATATTGTCCAGCGAGTTCTGCGCGGTTGTATCCTCCTCGAAGATGGACTCCCGTACGAAGCGGTCAATATCCATCTTTTTCTTCCCGCAGGCAAGCAGTCGTTTGATTTTTCCGCGCAGCTCACGGACGCCGCCCTGACCGAGTCTCAGTCCGCAGAGCCGGAGAAACGTCGCGATTCCTTCTTCCCGCTTGTAGAAATTCAGCGGCTTTCCTCTGAACCGAAGATCCTGTCTGGATGTGAACGAAACCGTATTTCCGGTTTTCTGATAAAAATTGATGTCGCTGATCTTCGCGCCCGGCACGACGAACCATTTGGCCCTTGTCTGTGAGTCGTCACGATAGAGTTCGATGCAGACGCCTTCCGTGACATAGGATCCGTCAGCCGGATTAAAAATGTCCACCGCGATACAGCTGGTCACGTCCTGATCCCCGCGAAGGTAACGTTCCTCGTTGTCCTTTGTATCGCCCCGCACATACGCGAGAACGGAACGTTCGTCCTCTCCGGCTCCGGCCTGAATATTAAAATCCGTGATACCGAACATCGCATACGTCAGCGCATCAATGATCGTAGACTTCCCGGACTCATTCGCTCCTGTGATCAGAGCGGAATTTCTGATCTTGAAATGGGTGCAGGTATAGACCGCCCAGTTGGTGATCAGTACATCCTCCAGTGTTCTCGTCCGCTTCATCGCTTCCGACTGATTCATGTAAACTCCTCCGCTTCCGGCCCGTCCCCGTCTTCCGGTTCGGTCCCGGTTTCCTGCCCGTCATCAGCCGCTTCCGGTGCCTTGGCATAATAGACCTGATAGCTTTCCCTTTTCTGGCTGATCATATCCTCAATGGCCCTGAGATCCAGCCCGAACAGGAGCGTTGGATACAGAACAAGGGCGCAGTCCTCATCTCCAAGCGTCCCTTTCACATTGACCAGTGAAAAGCGCTGCAGCGTTTTCAGAGCGTCCGTGATCTGCGTCCTGTTAAACTCCGTGCGGTATCCGGCGCCGATTCCGAACTGTTCGAGCGTTCTGGTCAGTACGTCCGGCCGGATCGCAACGGATCGATCCAGGCTTCCGCTCATCCGTTCCATGAAAATCCACGCAAGCGCGCAGTAAATCACGCTCTCCCGGATGGAGAAAACCTTTCTGTTGATGGCCGCTGTCTCCTGCGCGTCCACTTTCTCTTCCTGCCGGTCGCGCAGCATGATGATGCCGTAATCCCGTTCAAGGAACATGGCATACCCCATCGGCGCAAAATACGTTTCCATGTGCGGTGCATTTCTCGCAAAGAAGCCGAACAGTTCCCGCTCCCTTGTTTTGATGAGAAACGTCCTGGAGAGAAGGATCCGTATTCCCCGCCTCATCATCTCCTGTTCCTTTGCGGAAAGATCCTGATACCACTGCTCAAATGTCAGATTGTCATCCATTGGTCTCCTCCGGCTCCTTCTTTCGGGATAAGGTGCTCTGCATTTCGCCGGCTCCCCGCTCAATCCGATCCCGGCCACTGTCTGCTCCGTCAGGAACCGCGCTGTCTGTCAGTGTAAAATCCCGCAGCTGCACATGATCGGTTCTGATATAATCATCATCCACATATACATCCATCCGATTCGCCGGCGCAAAGGCCGCGGCCGCCACATCCGCCAGAGCGTCCTCTTTTGTGTCCAGCGGAAGATCGGCGGCGCGCACCCTGCCATTGATTTTATATTTCTCAGTATAGCGGCGCATTTTATCCCTCGTGTAAGGCACATCCCCCATCCGCCGCATTTTTTCCTGTTCCTCAAGAATCTCTTCTTTCGTAAGCACCGTCTGTTCCGCTGCCCGGTTCCTGATTTTCTCACGTCTCCTGATCCCGTTTTTTACAGAACCGGCTGAAATGTAGTAATTCTCCAGAATCCGGAAGGCCGCGAGCGCAGACTCCGGCGTGTCCTCTCCTGCAGTGTACTCAGAGAGCTTCCGGATAAACCGGCCGAGCACCTCCTGCGCGTTATCCGCGATGTCCATCGTCATCTTCAGCTTCAGACGGACCGTCATAATGTATTCCACCATCTGATTCCGGATATCCCGGACAAGGTTCAGATACCCGTCCGTGAGGAAATCCTCGATAAACGTGACCTGCTCATAGACGCGGATCCGCGCTTCTTCCCATGTAAGATGCTCCTCTTTCCCCGCCTTCATGCAGTCCCGGATAAAAAGCGCTTCCGTCTCCGGAGCGTCCATCAGCCTTTTCAGCGACGCGGTAATCGGTCCCCGGAACAGCGAAGCGTTTTCGCTGTCGACCAGCCGGGTGAATTCCCCGATAAAATCGCCGTCGATATAGTCCCCCAGATTGTCCATCAATTCCTGAAACGTCAGTTTTCCGGTGACCTTCTGCACAATCCGTTTGATGGAACGGCGCAGCATTTTCAGCGAAGAAGCAAGCGATTTGATATTCGTGTAGGCATTGACGATCACCAGCGTATACGGGTTATGGTCCTCCCGCTCTTTTCTGTGTCTGGTGAAATCATCGAGCACAAGATAGGTATTGTAGAGATAATTGGACATCTCATCCAGCTTCATGGAGGAAGCCCGCTGGATGTAATCCGCCAGCATCATACCCTGTTCGGTGAGCATATACGTCCGGCTGTAGGTTCTCGAATCGATGCCTTCCTCGATCCAGCCCACCTCCTCATCAGACAGATAGCTGATGACGTGGTTCGCCATCCGCTCCTCCGGCGGCTGTCCCTGCTCACCGGCCGGATCCCCTCCGTATTTTGATCCAGATCCACCGTTGCCAGAGGCAGCCTGCATATCCGTCTCATCGATGGACTGAATGTGATCCGCAAGCAGCAGGCTGACAATCTCATCCTTCAGATCGTCCCGGCTCACCTGCGTCCGGTCCGCAAAAAGACCGTTGATGACGAGAATGCATTCCGCATAAAACTGCTGCTGGCTGCCTCCGTTCGCCGTCGCCGCAAGCGGGTTGAAAAAGCGCCTCGGCAGATTTTCAAAAAGTTTCCCCATTCCTCTCCCCTTGCACAGCTCCGGCTCACAGCCGCTTCATCATCCAGAATGCATCATCACAGCTTCCGTCACTGTATTTCATATTGTTTGGAAACAAGCCATACCTTTTGAATCCAAGTTTTTCATAGAGTGCGATGGCGCTTTTATTGCTGCTCATCACTTCCAGTTCCGCCTGCTCGTATCCCGCCCTTTCCGCTTCTTTCAGAACCGTTTCCAGCATCTGTTTTCCGATTCCTCTTCCGCAGTATTTCTGATATAAGGCGATCGCAACATCACACCGGTGAGCATAGCGCTTATAACTTCCGATCCTCATCAGGGAACAGTTGCCCACATACTTTCCGTCCATAAAGGCGGAAAGCATGAGCTCTCTTTCCGAGTCGGCCTTCGCCCTCAGGAATGCCTTCTCCTGTTCCAGCGTAAGCGTGATTTCCTGCGGCTCCCGGATCAAATAAGGCGTTTCTCCCGCCGTAACGGTCAGATACTCGAGCATGACAGCGGCGTCAGACTCATCCGCATGGCGAAGTTCGATCAGGCACCCTTCTTTATCCTTTACAAAAATCGGGCCGTATTTCATAGTGATTTTCTCCTCTCCATCGGCTGATCCTTCCGGCTTTGTTTCTCCGCATCGGTCCTGTTTCCGCCTGGCGGGAAAATGTCAGTCCGTTCCTTTTTTCTTGCCATCGCAGCAAAATCAGCAAGTGCAAAGCGATCCAGTTCCTACCGGCCGTCATCTTGCTTTCCTTCATATTCTCACTGCCTTTTCTCCCGCGGATCCGATTCTTTGCCTCCGCATTGAGATTTCCGGCCTAATCCGGCAATGCCATATCTTCTCTGAACGGTTCCTGTGTTCAGCTTCCATCATACTCCATCTGAATCATGATTTGTTAAAACATCTGACAAACCAGATCTTTCCGGAATCGGAACCAAATCACAGGATTCCTCGGGTCCTCCTCATTGAACATGTCCGTTTGGCCGCTTCCGGTTCACGAACCAGCACCCGTTCTCTTCATAGTACAGTTCGACCTTCTGCCCGAGAATCCGGCAGACATACCGGATCCCGGCTCCGCCCGCCTTGAGGCTGGCGCGCCTGTCCACGCGGAGGATCCGGTCGATATCATAGGAACGGCCGTCCTCCCAGACAATGTGAAGCGGCTTCATTCTTCCGTCGGAAGAAAAATCCGCGATCACCTCGACATACGCCTTATTCGGACTGATCTCCTGTGTCTCCTGCACATTTTCCGCAAGCGGCACGCCGGGACGGTCCGAACGTCCCGAATCATGATGATAATCATAGACACCCATTCCGCTCACCTGCCCTCCGGCAGCAGCATATCATGCTCATTCTGCTCATATGCTCCAGACAGAAACGGCCTTTCATGCTCAGCTCCGCTTATCTGTCCCCGAAAGGGCCACCATCTTATGCTCAGTTCCACTTGTCTGTCCTCCGAGCGAAGCATCATTCCACGCTCAGCTCCGCTTATCTGTCCCCAAAGAGGCCGCCGTCTTATGCTCGGTTCCGCTTATCTGTCCTCCGAAAGAAGCACGGTTTCACAGCCGCTCCGGTTGCCATGCTCCAGATAGGAGTGCGGATGGATCATGTGATCATCCGCCGCCGCGTTCAAAGAGGACAGATACCGGTCTTCATGCATGATGCCCCTCTGAACGGCGGAATAACCGTACCGGCGGCGGATGAGGGAGACCATCCGATCCGCCCTCATCTGGCGCTCGCGGCGCTGTTCATTCACGAACAGATTCAGCTGCCGCGGCTGGTTCTCCGGTTTCAGATCGCCGACGCTGATTCCGATGCTCCGGATCGGCTTCTCCCAGCGGTACAGCCGCTGAAACACGGAAAAAGCCGCCTCCTCGATCTCTCCTGAGATGCTGGTCGGTTCGGACAGCTTTTTCTGCTGGCGGAAGCCCCGGAGCTCATTGTCACGGACATATACGGAGACGACCTGACCCTCCGCACGCTGCTGTCTCAGCCGCTCTGAAACGCTTTCCGAAAGAAGATACAGCACCAGCCGGACGTCCTCGTTGTTCACAAGATCCCGGGGCGTCGTCGTGCTGTTGCCGACGCTCTTGACCGGTGTTTCCACGCCGAGATCATTCACCGGTGTCTGATCCTCTCCCCGGGCAAACACGGACAGCATCAGCCCGATCTTGCCGAACCACTCCTTCAGATAGACCGGATCCGTTCCCGCCAGCTGCCCGATAGTACGGATGCCGTATTGGGCAAGCTTTCTGTCCGTCCGCCTTCCGACATACAGCAGATCCGACACAGGAAGCGGATAGATCAGCTTCCTGTAATTGTTCCGGTCAAAGACCGTGATGGCGTCCGGCTTCCTGTAGTCGCTTCCGAGCTTCGCGTAAATCTTGTTCCAGGAAACGCCGATGCTGACCGTGATTCCGAGTTCCCGGCGAACCCGCGTGCTGATCTCCCGCGCGATCCGATACCCGTTTTCGATCGTCCGCGTCCGGTCTCCCAGCATCCCGCAGCTCTCCGTGAGATCGATCCAGCACTCATCGAGCCCGAAACTCTCCACCCGGTCGGAGAATTCCTGATAAATCGCCCTTGCCATGCGGGAGAACCGGATATACAGATACATCCTCGGCGGAACGAAAATCAGATCCGGGCAGCACTGCCTTGCCTGCCAGAGCGCCATGCCGGTCTTCACGCCCCGCCTCTTCGCGATATAGTTCGCCGTGAGGACAATACCGTGCCGCTCCTCCGGATCCCCTCCGACCGCGAGCGGCTTTCCGTCATACTCCGGGTGATACAGCATTTCCACAGAGGCATAAAAACAGTTGCAGTCGACATGCAGAATAATCCGGTCTGCCATCTCCCTCACGCTCCTCCCATCCGGATGGTGACGCCGCCATGATCTTCCCTGACATCCCCAAAAGGTTTCTTTCCTCCGCCGACGGAGTCTTGCAAAAGAAGTCCGGCTTCTGCGTCGTTTTCTTTCTCTGCACGGACAGTATAAAGCCATTGACCGGAGAATAAAACGGTCGATTCGGCCATTGTTTCGTTTTTCAATAGATTTTCATTGATAATCAAAGGCTGCTATGCTATTCTGCATATATAACGGAGGATAGAAAAAATCTCCGCAAATCAGATGTCTGCAGACGGATCATCGGGAACGGCAGAAAGAGGTGACTCATGGAAAACATCGGCACGATCATCAAATCCTACCGAAAAAAGGCGCATATGTCTCAGATTGATCTTGCGCAGAGGCTGCAGGAAGAAGGCATCGATGTCAGCTTCAAAAGCGTCTCCGCATGGGAAACCGGACGAAACGAGATCTCCGCGCGGGTTTTTCTCCATGTGTGCCGGATTCTGCAGATCCCGGACTGTCTGGAAGAATACTTCGGCAGCAACCCGAACGATCCGCTGGCTATGCTGAACGAGGAAGGGAAACAGAAGGCGCTCTCCTACATTGATCTGCTGATCCATCCGGCGAGCTATCTGAAGAAACCGAATGTCATCCCGTACAATCCCGCCCCGTCAGGAAAAGCCAGAATGCGAAAACTCCGGCTCTACGACGCAAGAGTATCCGCCGGAACCGGGGATTTTCTGGATTCCGATTACTACACAGCGATCGAGGTTCCCGCAAAAGACGCAAAAGGCGCCGATTTCGCCGTCACGGTCAGCGGAGACAGCATGGAGCCGGTCTTTCACGATCACGACATGGTGTATGTGCACCGGCAGGAAACGCTGGAGGACGGAGAGATCGGTATCTTCTCCCTCAACGACAGCGCTTATATCAAAAAGCTCAGGAACGGCGCCGACGGGACCTTTCTGATCTCGCTGAACCCGAAGTACCCGCCGATTCCGGTGCGGCCGGATCATGACGCCTTCCGCATCTTCGGGAAGGTCTGCCGGACGACTTGATGCCAACTGACATGAATACAGAAAAAAAGGGGGGGAATCACAAGATGAAAATGCCGAATAATTTGTTGAAATGCCGCAAAGAAGCGGGACTCACCCGGGTTCGGGCCGCAGCGGATCTGTACATCGATCCGAAAACGCTCTACCGCTACGAATACGGCGTACAGTATCCGAACGTCTACACGGCGCTCCGTCTCGCGGAATACTATCACCGGACCGTACGGGAACTGTTTCCCCCGGAAGCGATCTGAGTCTCCCTGGTAAAGCCGGTCCGGCTGCGCGGCCGCATCCCGCAGGATCCGGCTGTCCCCTGCATTTCCGGATCAAATGCCGGATATTCCGCCGCTTAGAACAGATCCAGCATGCTGTCGAGATAGATCGCCTCTCTCACGTGTATCTGATACTCCGGACGGGTCATGTAATAGAGCAGAAATTCCAGAATAAGCGCGCTTCCCAGCCCCCTGCCCTCGATTTTGAAGTGGCGGAAGCCCATTGGCCTGTAGCGGTGCCGGATGTCATCCGTGCCGATGAAGCCGGGGTTGTCCATCGCGTTCGAAAAACGGTACCCCTCCGACGCGCCGGGAGATTTGCAGTGATATTCCGGAGCCGTCTCATCCAGATTTCTCCGGCTGACAGCCTGATAGCACTGTTTCCTGTCCGGACAGCCGAACCAGCAGCCTTCGTTGCACAAAAACTCCGTCTTCGCCTTCAGACGGGACGGAAGAGTGCAGAATTTTTCAAACGCTTTGTTCAGCCGGAAATCCGGGACTACATAGGCGAAATCGTCCCGTTTCAGTTCCTCTTCAAGCTGTCGGAACTGCGTCAGAACCTTGGTCGTGGAGGACACAAAGTAAAATCCCGGATACCGTTCCTTCAGATATGTCAGGAGCAGATCCGAGTGAATGATGACGCCGCTCCGGGGATGCCCCGCCTCACTGAACAGCCGGCAGATCCGGTTGCACCGGGAATCCGTCAGGTGTTCCTTCCGGATCAGAGAGTTGCTGAATGTCAGTCTGGCTGAAATCCCGAATTCCTGCGTCAGCGCCAGCGCGTCCTCCGGCGGGCAGACGCCTCCTCCGACGCGTCCTCCGCTCCAGACGCAGTCCGCCGGTGCTCCGTAGATCGATCCGATCTCACACCAGTCATAGAAGTACTCCCTGTGTTTCCGATAGAGCGGAAGAAAAACCCTGTACAGCTCGTAAAATTCAAAAAGCCCGGGAAGATGATAAAAAATGACACCCGTCCTACCAGCACGGGACTGATCCTTCAGTTCTTCCATGGCTTTTTCTTCCCCAGTCATCCCATTTCGGTCCAGTAGCTTCTGTCCGCCTCCGACAGACCCTTCTTCTGTAGCATCCGCACAAAGCGGAAATAAAGCCTTGTTTTCAGAGAAGGTTTCACATGTCCGAATCTCCGCCGGATCCTCTTCGCCATCCTGCCGGTCTTCCTGTCAATGACCCGTTTGCGTTTATCGGAGACGCCGGCCCAGTTGTGCGCGAAAACCGGCATGCCGAACCGTTCTGTCTTCCCGACGCCCCAGAAGAACAGGCTGTCCGCCATATTCCTGCAGGCGGATTTTTGCCCGGCAGCCGCCGAAGTGCTGATACAGACGCCCTGCTTCCCGAACATCGAGGCCACAGGCCGATGGATAAGCCAGCGATAGCCATAGTGATCCAGAAACGTTTTCATCGCGCCTGTCACATGATAAACATACACCGGACTCGCCAGAATGATCGCCGCGTCCATCGCCTCTGTCAGCGGTCTCAGTTTTTCATAGTGCAGACAGCGCTTCTCGTCTTTCAAAATACACTGCATGCAGCCCACACAGTATTCATGAAAATCCCGGGGGAGGAAAAACTCCGTTACGTCTCCCCCCGATCTTCTCCGCCAGTTCCCTCGCGATATGACAAGTGGTCCCGGTATGGTTCTGCCCGTTGATGATGACAATATTCATTCCCGTTTCCATTTTTAACGTTTCGCACCTGTATTCACAATCTACTCAAAAAAGACTGTGTCGTCAATGGGGCATGTGTCTCCAGGATCACCCCGCATAAAAGCCCGGCTGTCAGCAAAGAATCCTGACGGTCGGGCGCCTGACAATCTTCATTTCCTGCTGTTTCCGAATGATTTGCAGCCTTTATAATAAACCTGACTCAACTGCGGTTTTTCCTTCTGAAAAGTGCTCTGAAAACAAATCTGCCTGCGGGTCCGGCAAAGAAGATCTGCCAGAAAAGCGCCATAGGGAAATTGAATGCCGCCGTCTGAAGCCAGACACTGACAAGACCGGCCTCATGGTATTCCTTGAACAGAAGCGTGGCGATAAAACTCATAGTCGGGCACATAAGGCAGACCGTCAGCGAGCATCGGATCAGAAGGATAAAAAAGAACGGCATTTCCTTTGTGGCAACGCGCCGGGTCAGTGCCATAACCGGCCGCTCCATGACGAACATTTCCAGAATAATGGCAGCCGGCCACATGATCCGAAGTTCTCCGAACGCCATCAGGAACACCGCGTCCTGCATCCCGCCGATATTAAGGGCGATGTTGTAGCAGATCATGGCGTATACCATAAGAAACGCCATCACGACAGTGAAAATGAAGTTTTCAAACTTTGTTTCGGGCAAAACAATACTCCTTTCGCGAATGACGTGTTGTTCGTTATCACTGAAAGGAGTGTGCGTTTCCAATTCTACCGTAGAACCTGATGAAATTGTCGCTCTGATGATACCACAGCCCTCCGGCCTGTTGTCAATCTTCAGATTTTTTTCCTGATACGATTGACCGATGCTGACAATCCGTCCTTCAATGCGGTGCGTATGGTTGTCAGGCGGCTATATCTCACACCCGGTTTCGATAAATCTTCAGTTTCTTCGGATGCACACGCCGCCTGCCCGCCTCCGCGTACAGCTGCCGCGTTCCCCCGTCCGTAATCCCTGCTCAGCCGGATGCGTCTGTGCAGTGCAGAAAGTAGACACCGGACGGGCGCAGGGTGTATGCTGAGAAACTGACAAAGACCTGCACGGACAGATCCGCTCTGTTCCGGGAAATCCGCATCAGATCGGACGGCAGATCATCCGCCTGAGGCGATCGAGAACAGACAGAAAGGATCGATCAATATGGAGTTATATGACGGCAGACCGGAGACGAACGCCGGCCGGGAAGAAAAAGAAATCCGGGTTTATGATCTTCTGGATTCTCTGGGAATCCGCTATCAGCGCACCGATCATGCGCCGGCTACGACCATGGCGGTCTGCGAGGACATTGATAAGGTTCTGGGATGCCTGATCTGCAAGAACCTGTTTCTCTGCAACCGGCAGCAGACCAGCTTCTATCTTCTGATGATGCCCGGGGATAAAGTTTTCAAAACAAAGGAGCTGTCTCATCAGATCGGTTCGGCAAGACTCAGCTTCGCGCCGGAAGAAAAAATGGCGGAATATCTGGATATCCTTCCCGGAGCCGTCAGCGTCATGGGACTGATGAATGATACGGAGCATCATGTCCGGCTGCTGGTGGACGAAGACGTCCTGAGCGGAGAATATGTCGGCTGCCATCCATGTGTGAACACATCCTCTCTCAAAATCAGAACCGACGATGTGTTTCACACATTTCTGAGTGCGGTGCATCATGATTATCAGACGGTCAGGCTGACCGGGGAATGAATACCGGCATCACCATTCAGCTTTCCGCAGAGTAATCCGTCACAATTTGATCCGAATCCTGCCGTTTGGCGAGGAACATGTACCGGTCTGCACGGGAGACAATCGACTTGAGGTCATCCTCCTGCCTCACCACCGTGATGCCGATTGCCGCCTGGCAGGCCACCTGGTGTCCGTCCACGACAATTTCCGTCCGGTTGGACAGCTGCAGAAAACGTTTCGCCGCGCTCTCAATCTCCTCCGGCTGCCTGAGCTGGAGCAGGCCTACAAACTCATCGCCGCCCCACCGGCAGAACCGGTCGGCCCGTCTTCCGTACTTGCGGAGACGAATCCCGAGTTCCTGCAGCAGGCAGTCCCCCACATCGTGTCCGTAGCGGTTGTTGACATCATGAAAGCGGTCCATATCCGCAAACAGCACCGCAAAAGGATGTCCGGTGCGCTGGTAGCGTTCAAGTTCCTCCCCGATGCAGGTTTCCATGTACTTTCTGCCCGGCAGACAGGTAAGCGGATCCCGGGTCGCCACCTCATAAATATCCCGCAGCGTATTCTGATCATAGGCTTCGTCGCCAAGAGATCTGAACAGGGCAGCCAGCTCAATGACTCGCCCCCGGCCGTCCCGTATCGGCACCAGCGTGTTCCGGACCAGAAGGTTCTCCCCGTCCTTTTTGCGGATGAGCATCTGCATCGTCTGCACCTGTCCGGAGCGGTACGCGACCAGAGCCGGGCAGCTTTCTCCTGTGATCTTATCTCCGCTCACGAAGGAACAGCCGAAAGCCAGATCAACGCAGCGTTTTCCCACCACTTCCTCGAAACGGTACCCGAGGAGCCGTTCGGCTTCCTTGTTCCAGTACAGCACCGTCTGGTCCGGCGTCAGAATATAGCTTCCCAGAGGCACTTCATTCAAAAATCGTTCCAGAGATGCGTTCTGCGTCTCTTCTCTCCTCCCGGACTTCTGCCCGGAAATGTTCTCCTCAAACAGTTCGGAAAAGACCGTCTTTCTGAACCGCATCGCCTCTTCGCCGTAAGCGGCCCTTACTTTGGCAAAGAGGGTGCAGGGAATGCCGCCCACACGATGGATCGCCTCAATGCCCGCGGAAAACTTTCCGGCCTCCTCCCACAGTGCATCGCGTGATGGCGCCGCCATGATGATGCCGTACCTTCCGATACCGAGCACCGCCGCAGTCGCACCGGAACCGGCTGTCTCCGCGATCACTTTCCCGCAGAACTGCTGCACCTTGGCCGCGGCCTCCTTACCATAGCGCTCCGCGATACGGGACAGCTCCGGGATCCGAATCATGATGATCCCGAAGGGACGTTTTCCCTCCCGGTTTTCGCTCTCATAGTCTGAAAGATCCTGCAGAAACTCCGCCGCGGTATTCAGTCCCCCCTTTCGTTCTCTGTCTTCATCCTTCGCCTTTTCCAATACCTCCTCCAGCACCCGGTCGTCGAGGAAAAATCCCATCAGTCCGCTGATCCTGCCATCCCGGTAAGTCGGCCATTTGGTGGCATAGATAGAACGGGCTGTTCCTTTTGCGATGCAGCGGCCCGGCACCAGTGCCTGTATCTCACCGGTTGCGATAACCTGTTCCTCCGCTTTTTTGTAGACTTCATTGTTGGGATGCCAGTTCATCTCCTCATCGTTCCGGCCCAGAACCGCAGATTCGTCCGCAAAGCCGAAATAGTCAAGGAAGAAGCGGCTTGCGCCGAGGAATCTCCGCTCCCGGTCCTTCCAAAACAGGGCAAGCGGAATATGCAGCATCAG